>Ga0268359_12787_pt1 | contig 227995 bp, 213 predicted proteins | sample BioMet11_FD_194416 | JGI IMG/M metagenome (GOLD analysis project Ga0268359, IMG submission 194416) | Sewage microbial communities from Oakland, California, United States - Biofuel 11 (PacBio Assembly) | ecosystem: Engineered > Wastewater > Sewage > Unclassified | place: USA: California...
ATTCCTGTCCCCAAAGAACAGAAGGCCTGACAGAACCAGACAGTTTGAGCAGGTTAAGGTGAGCCAAACCCAGCAGTTTGGCGGATGGGAATAATTAAAAACTAAGCATATTGAATAATATCAGTATATTATTGTCAAGATTCAACTCTAGACGGAGCAGGTCAGGCCAACAAAGAGCCAACAGGCAGGCCCCGCTGAAAAACGAAAAAGGGGCCAGGACCATGGTCCTAACCCCTTGAAATCTAGAGCTAGCGGGGAGACTCGAACTCCAGACCTGCTGATTACGAAGACGCAAAATTTGGCTCATCATATTGATTATATTGAAGTAATTTGAAATCCAGCCAAAGATTTTTTGGCATAAAGCCTTCTCTGGAGCTCATGCTGGCTCGCTTCTGCGAACCCTTGTGCTGCTCCTACAGGGGAGCCAACAAAACCTGTTGGCGCAGTGTTGGCGGGGCCAAAAGAAAAAGGGGTTAGGCTTATCACCTAACCCCGTGCATTCATTCTGGTGGAGCTGGAGGGAATCGAACCCACGACCTCTTGAATGCCATGCAAATAGAAAATCGTAACAAATTGAAATTAAAATGTATCTAGAGATAATTTCAGGAAACCACAGGGCTTATGTTGGCTCCTGCCAACGGTCATCAGTAGGTCTGTGGTGTATCCACCAACAGACTGCCAAGTCTGGATGGAGTGTTATTATTTTACAATCTTCACTGTCTGTATGGAGGTATATTCCGCCAGACCCTCAAGGCCGAATTCCACCCCGACGCCAGACTCTTTGACTCCGCCGAAAGGAGCATTCGGCTGAATGGTGGAATGGGTATTGACCCAAGCCGTTCCACAGTCCAGGCGCAAAGCCAAAGCCTTTGCCTTTTGGATGTCCTTGGACCAAATCGACCCGCCCAGGCCAAAGCAACTGTCATTCGCTCTTCGGATTGCATCATCCACATCGGAATACTTAATGATCGGCAAGATAGGGCCAAACTGTTCTTCATCGACCAAGCGTACGCCATCGCTGACATCCGCCACCAATGTCGCCGGATAGAAGAAACCAACCCTCTCCATTCGCTTGCCACCACACAGGAATCGACCTCCAGCCTTCCGGGCATCGTCGGCCAACTCCATCACCAAATCAAGCTGTTGCTTATTTTGAAGAGGGCCGAGATCAACGCCGGCCTTAAGCCCGTTGTCGGTCACAACAGAGCGGGCGATATCAGTCAGGGCTGTGCACATTTGCTCATAAATATCCTCGTGTACATAGAGGCGTTTCAGAGCAGCACAGGTCTGACCATTATTGTTGAACGCCGCAGCAAAAATTTGTGGTGCAACCTCGGCAACAGTAACATCAGGCAGCACAATTCCAGCATCATTTCCACCCAATTCAAGGGTCAACCGTTTGGTGTTCCCGGAAGCATTTTTCATAACCTGCTTGCCGGTCGCAGCCGAACCGGTAAATACAATTTTACGAATGCCCGGGTGTTTGGCCATGGCGCTGCCAATGCCGCTATCCGCGGTCACAATATTGAGAACGCCGGGAGGCAGAATCTCATTAGCAATTTCTACGAAACGCAATGTTGCCAAAGGCGTCATGGAAGAAGGTTTGATGACAACGGTATTTCCCGTGCGTAAGGCTGGAATCACATGCCAAATGGCAATCATGAGGGGCCAGTTCCATGGTGTGATGGACCCGACGACCCCCAGTGGTTTGTGGTGCAGCTCGATAAATGCGTCATTGTCGTCTTGGATAACTTGTACGGGAAGCGTCAGTGCGGCGGTCGCGCGCGTCCAGGCCACGGACCCGCCAACCTCCATTCCCGATCCTATTCCCTGATAACCGACAAGCGGTTTGCCCATTTCCATGGTCAACAGTTGCATGAGCTCGTCCATGTTTCGCTCAATGGCATCGGCGATCTCATGCATTTTGCGCGCACGTTCCGCATCCGGCACCGCGCGCCATTGCACGAAGGCCCTTTGTGCAGCTTCGACAGCTTGATCAAGATGGCTTGTCTCCGCATTCGGACATTTCCCGACGACCTCCAATGTTGCCGGATTGATGACATCAAAATGCCTTGAGGTTGAAATTTTTTCCCCGTCAATGATCAGGTCAAATTGTCTCATGATACTACCTCATAGAGTGGATTGTGAGCGTTGCTTCGCTTTCGGTGGTTATAACACCTTACGCGCGAGCGCTTCCCTCAAGAAATGCGCATTATTACTGGCCATGATGGCGGCGAATCCCTGCGGCAACCTACAAGAAAAACTTACGGCAGCCAGCGTACGGCTGCATACGTATACCTAAGGAACAACCCGTGGGCCAAGCCTGACCCTGCCCTTTAATTGATTTTGGCTGTTGTTAAAAGGGGCAACTGCGCTGTCCAACTGTCTGGAGTCAGCCTGACGTCAGGGAATCAAGCTACAGGATCAGGATGCGAAAACCGGACGGGGTCACGGGCCGTGGGATACCAGACCAATCCCATCAGCCAAAGGAGCCAACAGGTCGACCCGCTGAAAAACGAAAAAGGGGCCAGGACCATGGTCCTAACCCCTTGAAATCTGGAGCCAGCGGGGAGACTCGAACTCCCGACCTGCTGCGCTACTGCTTCCTAAGCTTCGAAGGGGCAAGCGGACGCCGATCGGGTGTCAATTCGTAGCGCGGTTTGACTAAGCACTGCCTATGAAGAGGCTGAATCGATCGATAGAGGTCAGAGAATCCAGTATAAGAGAGGCAGCGTCCCAAAAGACAGAGCCATCCCCAAGCTGATCAGCGCAGCCGCCAGTTCCGGCAGGATGCCTGCGGCAATGGCCAGGGCACCCGCAGTGACCATGGGCGGCATCCCCGCCTCAAACACACTGACATCGGCAGCCAAACCATGCACTCCGAGCAGGCGGCAACCCAGTAATGCCAAGAGCGGGGCTATGACCAATTTGACAGCCAGACCGAAGCCAAGGGGTTCCATGACTTTCGGACTCAGGCGTATGGTCAACTGAAAGCCGATCGCCGTCATCACCAGAGGCGTCAGCATGCCCCCAAGTGTTTCAAGCAGCTTGACGAGGGCTGGTGGATATGGCCAGAAGCGCAGGACCAATCCGGCCAAGAGCGCGAGCGTCGGTGGGAAGAGGACGGCCTGCTTGCAGATCCCGGACAGTTTCAATTTTCCTTCACAGCCGTGCATGGCCAAAATAACAGACCCAAACAATGCAAAGATCATCATGGTGCCAAGCTGGTCATAAACGATCAAATACGGGATCCCTGCTTCTCCAAAAAACGTATTGACCATGGGGACGCCCATGAAAGATGTATTTCCGATGGGGACAACCAGCAAAAGCACAGCTATTGTTTTTTGAGGCCAGTGCAACAATTTGCCAACAAAAATGACAATCAGGGAGGATAAAACTAACATAAGCCAAGGAATGATAGCTGGAATAAGCATATCCTCGGAGAAATGGAGCTGAGGCACTTTGAGAAAAATGACAGCTGGTAATGATATATAAAGAGCAAACATATTGAGTGCCTGAGCTGTTTCTTTTGGAAACGCTTTTATATTTCTGAGAATACACCCAATGCTGACAAAAATTCCGATAAAAATGAAGTTTGTCATGAAATACAGTCCTACTTTTCTGTGTAACAGAAACGTTTGTATAAAATAAAAATAGATGTGTATAATTAATCTGTCAATACTGATTATTGCGAATAGGCTGTGCAAATATGTTCATCCCGTGGTAAGCGCCTCACTTTACCCCAAAGGATACGCGATTCCGTCAGGAGGACGGCATGGACCAGAACTGGAATGACATCCGTTTTTTCCTGGCGCTCAGTCGATCGAACTCTTTCGTGGCTGCAGCCGCTCAGCTCAAGGTCACGCACAGCACGGTTTCCAGACGCGTTGCAACCCTGGAAGCCGCCCTGCAGACAAAACTTTTCGTGAGGACGGATAAAGGATGCCGTTTGACACCTGCGGGGGAACAGTTGCTGCCCCTGGCCGAAGAGCTCGAAAAAACGGCCCTGATGCTGCAAGCCCATGTGGCAGGCAAGGACAAACAGCTTTCGGGAACCATCCGCATTGGCAGTCCGGATGGCCTGGGGAATTATTTCTTGGCGTCTCGGCTTTGTGCGTTGCAGAGAAAAAATCCTATGCTGGAGGTCGAACTTATTGCTGTACCCATGTATTATAGCCTGCATAAACGCGAGGTTGACATTCTCATTAGTCTCAAAAAGCCAACCGAAGAAAAAATTATCTGCAAGCGGATAACGAACTATCGCTTTGGACTATTTGCCGCTCCAGCGTATTTGCATGGGCACAAGCCGATAAAAATGCTCAACGATCTCGTAACGCACAGCTTCGTGAGCTACATCGAAGATTTGATCTATGACGAAAAGCTGCGTTTTTTGGAGGAATTCGTTTCCGGGCTGCCCACGGTCTTCAGGAGTTCAACGATCATCGCTCAAATGAACGCCCTGAAGGCCGGAGTCGGAATAGGAGTCATCCCTTATTTCATGGCGCATACGGAGAAGGGGCTTGTCTCCGTACTGCCTGAGCACTACATCGAACGGGAGTTCTGGCTGCAGGTCAACCCGGATTCCAGGCAACTGGCCCGGGTGCGAGCAACCATTGACTTCATTGTGGATGAGATCCTCGCCTGCAAAGAGCTTTTTCTCTCAATTCCTGGGAGCACTGGATAAGGTGGAGTTGAGCCGATTTCGTGGACAGATAATCTTTTAATAAGGAGCGGTTCACGATGTCGAAACGCCCACTTAGAGGATAGTGCCGAGGCCAAGATCAGGAGTGTGTAGACGGCTGAAAAACCAAATGTCGCGTTACACCCAGAAGCCACGGGCCGTGGGATACCAGACCAATCCCATCAGCCAAAGGAGCCAACAGGCCGACCCGCTGAAAAATGAAAAAGGGGCCAGGACCATGGTCCTAACCCCTTGAAATCTGGAGCCAGCGGGGAGACTCGAACTCCCGACCTGCTGATTACGAAGACGCAAAATTTGGCTCATCGCGTTGATTATATTGAAGTAATTTGAAATTCAGCCAAAGATTTTTTGGCATATCGCCAACGAATCAATACGGTGTTGTGGCTGCGTCATTGGCTATCTTTTGGCTATTTTTTGGCGGCATATAAAATCGAATTTTTGGTTAAAAAGTGGCAAGCTATTACAGTGTAATAACTTGCCGAATTTCACAATCAACAATCAATCCATTGAATCAACGATAGTCATATTCAGATCCAGTCCAATATGGTTGTATTTCACCTGCTTCACTTTCGATTCGCCGCATATTTAAAATATTATCTACTTTGTTTTTTATTTCAACATGAGACTTAACAGACTTCCAATGACCATTTAATTGCCACGCCTTGAACTTTAATCTGACAGGTAGATAGTAATCTTTATATGTGGTTATTGCCTTAGCTCAGCATAGGTTACCGTTTCCGACCGCGAGCACGCCAATAGGAGACGATCAAAGCTTTGCCCTGGCCAGAAACGCCGATTGAACCGATAACAGAATTCATCAAGGTAACGCTGAAGGTGCTTCTTTTGAACGCCATGGTAAGTTCCGAGTATAAACGCCTTGGCATTCGATACGAGGATATTAACCCATTTAAGGACATCATATCTCGGCGTACCATTTTTCGGGTAGATTATTTGTTTATCATGGAAAAAATTGGCTTTTTTCGCGACATTATAAGCAGGATATCCATCTGACCGGATGGTTTGTCCAGGTGCAATATGCTCAACAAGGTGGATCGGCATAGGGTTTTCTTGGACACCAACTTAGGCGACTATCGAGGTCGTCGAGGAGGTGTCCGATGAGTCTTGATGGAGGTACCCCCAAGCGATTTTGGGCGAAGCACAAGGTTCAAGCGGTGTTGCGGCTTCTTCGCGGAGAAGACATTGATCTGGTGAGCCGGGAGCTCGGGGTGACGGCAGCTACGTTGACGCTGTGGCGCGACACCTTTCTTGAGGCAGGGGAAGCCGGCCTGAAACCGCATCCGGTCAAGGAATCCGTGGAGGTTGGCCGTCTGCGGGAGAAAATCGGCGAACAGGCCATGGAAAATGAGCTGCTTCGGGAGAAGATCGCCCGCATAGAGCAAAACCGCCCTTTGGCATTCCGGAGGTCGAGGAAGTGAGCCAGTCCATCTCGATCTCCACCGGAAAAGCTTACGGTGTGGCGCGCGTCTGTCGCATCTGGGGGGTGGCGCGTTCCACTGTGTACTGGCAACGGCAGCAGCCGAAAGGACCAGGGCGACGCCGTGGGCCTCAAGGATTTCACAGTGATGCCGCACTGGCTGTACAGATCAAAGCCGAGATAGCGTCCCGCCCGTTTCCCGGTGAAGGCTACCGAAAGATCTGGGCGGGCTTGCGCAACAAGGGCATCCGGACGTCCCCGACCCGGACGTTACGCCTGATGCGCGAAAACAATTGGCTCGCTCCCACGCGCATCGGCCACCCGCACGGTCCAAAGGCCCATGACGGGACGATCAAGACCTCCCGTGTGGACGAGATGTGGGGCACGGACATGACCACAACACTCACGGCCAAGGAAGGCAATGCAGCGATATTTTTCGCTATCGATCACTGCTCTCTGGAGGTGGTCGGCATCCACGCCGCCAAGCGTGGCACGCGTTTCGAGGCTTTGGAACCGATCCGCCAGGGCGTCCGCCACAGTTTCGGCGCTTTCGGCAAGGACGTGGCCAAGGGCCTGACCTTGCGGCATGATCACGGCAGCCAGTTCATCTCAGACGATTTTCAGAATGAAATCAAATTCCTGGGCATAACGGATTCAGCGTCTTACGTTCGGGAGCCGCAAGGCAACGGCATCGCCGAACGCTTTGTCCGCATCCTCAAGGAAAACCTTCTCTGGGTTCGCAGCTGCGACACGGTCGAGGAGCTTCGGTTGGCGCTCCTGGCCTTCAAGGAAATCTACAACCAACAGTGGCGCATCGGCCGGCATGGCTATCGGTCTCCGGCTCAGGTCAGGGAACAGCAGAAGGCCGAGGTCACCAAGGCCGCCTGACTTTCGCGCCCAAACTGTCCAAGAAACCCTAGACCGCTACAAAGGACAGATTTGATATTCTCGCTGTCGACATCATCGACGACTTCCATTTTCGCAAAAGTGATTGCGTCGTCTTTGACAGCAGCCATAACAATGACTGGGACTTTATTGGTGCCCCGGCCCCGTTTGTCGCCACCATTATTGATACCACCGTTGAAGAAGGCATCATCGACCTGGATCAGCCCGGCCAATTGGTACGCAGCATCCCGAGCTTCCATGGCCTTTCGAATCTTATGCAGCATAGTCCAGGCGCATTTCAGGCCAATCCCAACTTTCTTGGAAAGCGCCAACGCCGAAAGACCGCGTTTGTCTGTGCTGACCAAGTAAATGGCCCAGAACCACTTCACAAGTGGGGTTCTCGTCTTGTGCATGACGGTCCCCGCAGTCAATGAAGTTTGGTGTTTGCAGGAAGTACATTGATATAACATGCGTTTTTCGAGCAAATATGCGCTGTTGCAGCCGCAACGAGGACACCGGAACCCTTCAGGCCAGCGCAGTTTAAAGAGGCGGTCCCGGCAGGCTTCCTCGCTCGCAAAACGCTGCTGAAAGGTGACGAGATCCATGTCTTGGTATGGCTTAACCATGGCGGCTTGTACTCCACAACAGTTTGATTTAACAAACTTTATACCTGACTTGCGGAGCTAGGGCAATAGCCACATCTTTATAACATTTCTTACAGATTGTTCTAAAATTGTCTTTTGGTAAGACGAAAAATGATTTACCGCAGCACTCGCATACTTTCTTTTTCATTCCTTTATCCATAACAATCTCTTTATAATCTGAAATATTCAAATAAAATAATTTTTGATGGGACCTCTTCTGCAAAAGAAGTCCCATCTGTTTTTTAACGCTACACAAGTTCAGGCAAGAGACCAATGGCTCTTTCCTTCTCACCTTCGAGGCAGTGGTAATAGTGACTTGTTGTAGTCGATATCATTGAATGCCCGAGAAGTTTTGAAACAGCGGCAAGGTCTGCACCCTTGCTTAACATGACAGTTGCAAAGAGATGTCTCAGGTCATACATTCTGACAGGGTAAGTAATTCCTGCTCGTCTGCATGCCATGCGAAATCCCTTTCTGATCATGCCAATGTTCTTCCCGCGATACTCTACAACATAACCTGATTGTGATTCTGATTTTTTGCACTTCATCTTTTCAAGCAGACTTGCGCTGATAGGAACGGTTCTATAAGATCTTGTCTTTGTCGCATAAATCCGAGCCGTCCCTTGTTCAAAGTTGATATCTTTCCATTTCAAGGCAAGAAGTTCCGATTCACCGGGCCGAGTGCCAAGATTGAAACAGACTTCCATGGCCCATTTGATATGCTCTTCAGCATTATCCATGATCCTTTTGACATCTTCAATCGTCAGTTGTATTTCACGCGGCTTTTCTTTTGACTTACGTCTCCCATGCATAGGATTAACATTTGTCAATCCTGTTGTGACGCCGAAATTGAAGATCGCATTGACGTAGTCACCATAGCGATTGATGGTTGGCTGTGCTCTTGGGCGGCCATGATTACCATTCGTAGACATGAAGAATTTTATGAATGGAACCATGTCGTCAAGATAAGTCATATTGTTTACAATCTTTTCTCCAAGAAGCGGGTTGAACTGATTTTCAATCATCTTCTGGAGCTTGCTTATGTTGTTGTTCGACCTGCCAGATATCTGTAGATGGCCAATGTATTTTGCCGCAAGTTCCTTGAAAGTAATTTCGCACATGTCTATTTCAGACACTACTTTTGAAGCTGATACGTCAATTTGAACATCAGTCTGAACAGAAGGAAGGCTAGCGCTTGCCTTCTGTTCTTTTTGAGACCGCATGGCCTGATCAAAGGCTTCCGCTTTACTGTAAGCCTCATCTCCTCTGCCAAACGATTTGTCTCTGCGTTTTTCATGGTCATCAAAGTAATAGACCAGCCACCGCCCATCTCGTTGATAGACGCCCATAGATAATCTCCCTAGAGATTGTTCGAATGTTGAAATTTGAACTAGAATGATCTAAATTTGAGGGGCCGAAGCCCCTTATGAATTTTTTCAGATAGTATGAAGGAGAATTTCTTCAACCTCTTCTTCCTGGACCCCAAGATATCTTCTGGTGATTGATGGGCTGCTATGGTTCAGTCGTTTCGCAAGTACTTCCCAACTTACGCCAAATGTCTTTCGCTGATGGTATGTCCATGTTTTTCTAAGAGAGTGTGCGCCATAATTGCCAGAAAGATTCACAGCTTCTGTCCATCTCTTAACATACTTCGTGACAGCATAAGTTGTCAGCGGATAGTTACTTCCTTTTCTGCTTTTGAACAGGAAGTCATCATCCGCACCAGGATTGTTCTTGAGATAAGAATCCAATGCTGTTTTGATTTCCTTGTTCAGAATGAAGACATTTTCTTTACCAGTTTTCTTTTCGCGCAAAGATATCCTTTCTCCAGCAGGAAAACTTCTGACATCACCAATTTTCAAAGCAAGAATGTCCTGAACACGAAGACCTGAATTGATGCCCATGATGAAGAGTAGTTTGTCGCGAAGGTTATCACTAAGAAGTTTTTTGATGTTCTTTATCATCTTGATGTCAATTATAGGATCAACCTTCATAAACACCTCCAATTCTCGATTTCGAAATTAGAATGGGGGAAAACGGGAATTCAAAATGGCCCCTCAGCGGTACCCCTTTAAAGAGCTTGGGATAACGCATTGAAATTCAATCCATTCTGTCCCCCAAAATTCCCAATGTACGTTTTTAGCTAAAAACGTACTTTCCTTTAAAGTATTATTTCTCTATAATAACTGACAGTATTAAATAATTTTGCGACTAAAAAAATAAAAGCCATGCCTTATGACATGGCTTGTTCTAACTGTAGAATATCAATCAAACCTTCGTTAAAGTTATTGTATTGTCCTGGACGGTGACAGTGAATTCGTCGCCTTCCACAACGTCCATGCCTTGAAGATCAAGATTTTTCAGATAGATCTTGACTTCAAGCTTCTTGTTTACCTTTGGCCGACTTGAATTCTTGAGGTAGAGTCCTTTGACCTCGTAATAGGTCTTGTCGTCGCTCATCAGCTTCAGCACATAGTGCTTCAATGTCTGCCGGTGCGTGACACCAAGCATTGCCATGATTTGAGATGAATCCATCTTCTTTTGAATGCAATCGCGAAGAATTGTAGGATTGTATTTGGATTCGAGTTTCTTCTTCTCGACAGGTCCTTCTCCATCAACTATGGTTGAATCAGTCTTCTTCGACATAGAAATCTCCTTGTTTACTATTATATTTCTCTATATTTACTTTGATTATCAACAAAATTGGTCTCTTTTCAAATAGCTACTTGAATCTACCCGCGCCAAAAACAGTCTTTGGCCCGAGGATCGATTCTCCTGGGTTTTTCAGCTTGGGGGACAGGCAACTATGGGGTCACTCCCAAAAACGCAGGAGGAGGGCGCTTTGGTGCCTGCCTGGGACAGACCGGGGAGAAGGAATCCCCAGTCCCCCAAAAACAGAAGGCCTGGCAGAACCAGGCCCTCTTCCGTGCGTATTGCAGAACAGAACACCATCGCCAGATAGGAAAATTCCTATCCATGGCGGGTGTTCTTCTTGGATCGAGAAGAACGTCGCCGTTCTAAGCGTCCATGAATTCCTGACAGGCGGTTTTCCCGCATCAGGCTTTCCGAGAGATGTTGTTTGGTGGTAAGAATCGTTTCCAATATTTTTTCAATGATTTCTGCGTCAATCAATAATGTTCACACAATTTAATATGCCTGAAATTTATTTTGATTACATGTCTCGATTCTATACTCCTTCAGATCAACATCTCTCTGCATCTCTTATAGATGCGCAGCCATCCTTTGATAGCATTGATTTTCTCAGTAATCTTACGGATAAGCGACTATCAATGGACTTCCCTTGGTTCAATCAAATCTAGAACAAAACCATACGACACCTAATCGCTTACATATAACTTTTAAAAGTGAACTTCGATTTGCCATGAATCTCGTTCATCATATGCGCCACCTTGGTTTCATATCAAGTCGATATTGCCGTCTAGTTTAAGGTCTCATCCCCTTCACTTGCTGCCTTGCGGCATACAAGCTGGAACTTCTCATTAGAAATCATTCGATGAGAACGATGTTTCTTTTTAAAATGAGAAATGATATTTTTTGACCTCAATACTGCTTAAACAGCATGGTCCACTTGGACGCTAGAACAACGACTTAGCAAGGCACCCATGACAATTATTTCTGCAACATGAATATAGAATTAAGACAAGTTTTCAATCTGATATAATTCAGCTTTAAAGTATGCTATGCAAAATGATTTAAAACAGTATTTTTTGAATAATGATTTGAAAATCTTTCTTACATTTATAATATTTCTCTATGTAATTTATGAAAACAGTATTTAAACAAGAAAAGTTTTTTTATTTGTCAATCCTTGCGTAGGCAGTATGGTATATCAAGATTTACTCCCTAAAAAATATTTTTAAAATGCTAAATAAAATATTTGTAATAAATATGCTTTAACTATATACTATATATACAAAATATATCATTGTACTTCATATGTTATTCTTAAAATTCAAATTTGGATAACAGTATTTATAAATTTCATATTTACTGTGATATACTTAGATATAAAAAAATTAGAGATTAACTTGAAATAGAGTGAAAATTAGATTATTATTTGTCAATCCTTGCGTAGGCAATATGGTATATCAAGATTTATTCCCTAAAAAATTATTTTTAAAATGCTCAATATATTCCTTATATTTTATTATAGTTCTATAACCTAGTCCAGATACATTTGCTATATTTCGATAAGATGTATTTCCACCTGATATTAACAATTTGTATACTACTTCTTTTATACTATTCAATGTCTTTTCTACTCTTATTTTATGGGTATGATATGCTCCGGCTGATTGTCTTTTGTAAATTTCACATACCATTTCATGATGGTCTAATTCATAATTAATAGTTTCGAAACGCATAATACCAAAATTTTTGATATATTTTGAAAAATCTTTGTCATCTTTTCTCTGCCATACCCATTTCGCAACATTTCGAGTTATGGTATTAACTTCTGAATCGCAAAGTTGTCCTCTTTGAGGCCAATGTTCAATAATTTTTGTACAGTTATGTTCTATAAGAAATGTTTTCAATGAATCTCGGAAGATTTCATAATTTTCATAGTGCTTGACATGAGTATAAGACCATTTTCTTGCAGTATAAAATAATTCTTCATTTCTTCCGACAAAATTTTCTTTCTTTAATCTATTATAATATTCAATTTTATTTGAAATAATGACAAATTCAGACAGGTAAGCCAAATCATATTTTACGTCATTCCAAGTAACTTTCCATAAATTTGAGAATGGATTTTTGAATGAGGAATTTGTATAGCTATAGTCCGCATCAAGTTTTCTTGTATAGCCGCGCGATATCGCTTTAAAATAGTCCACAGGTTTAGTGCTTATTTTGTTAATATTTGTACCACATGGCCAATACACTTCTTTTTCAAGTTCATAAGCAATATTAGAATGACCATTTTCTCTATTTACAATTATGATTGTAGGTTTAGGCAATCCTAGATCTTCCCAGATTGTAGCTGATCCTTCCCAATCAAGATCAAAGCACATGTATTTTCTGCGAGATTTTGGGAAAAGAAGATAGTTCGCTTTTTCAAATGCTTCTGTTGGGTGTGTCCACTTGTTAATTTCTTTTGTAATTCCCCATCCTATGGTATTGTCAAAATGATTTTTAAATCTTTCTTCTGCACTTTGCTTTATTTCAGTTTCTTTTTGCGCGGGAAAATTAATAGGAACTTTTACATTCGTACTTTGATCTATTTTTGTTTCTGCGCACAAATTTAAAATCCAGTTTGGCGCATCTACTAATGGGGCATTGTTTTTTACAGTATATTTTCTTTGGATGTAAATTTGCGATGATCCGGGTGCAAGAACATAGCCTTCACACCCAATAATTCTAAATGGCACTATAGTTGTGCCATTTATAGAAAATTTCTCTTCATAGCAATTGTAAGATCTTGAGTCGTTAGGGTATTTGAAATAATATTGCAATTTTCCGTCAAATGTTTCTATACAGACATAGTTTGATTCATTAAATTCAATAAACTTGTTTTTCTTATATTCTGAAAACAACAATTCGTCATAAACTTCAAGCACAAGCAGGCCGCTTGCTGGACCACACAATATAGCAGCATTGTAATTAAAATATTCTTCAGGACAAAATTCATTTTTTTCATAGCACCATTGCTTCCAGTTGTTGTCGAATGGTCTTGAATTATCGTCGACTGAAACTAATGAAAAATATTTAGATAAATATTTTTGTAAAGCAGCTATCTCAAGAATGCATAGTTTGTCTACGTCTGAAATTTTCTGGATAATTTTTTTAGAAAACAGTGTGGCTCTTGTAGCGCTTTTATTTTGTTGTGTTTCCTTGATACTCATTTTTAATAAATCCTTTTCTTTGTTCAGAAGTATATCAAAACATAACATATTTATGCTGGAATATTGGTAGGCTACGCAATAAATCCAGACAAGATAAGCAAAGTTAAATAATCATGCTATATCATTCTTTGATATGTCATACGTATTAAAAATATTATGCTTCTTATGGATATTTTTCATTGAATCCGTTTTTCTGATGTGCCTCTCTTACATGGTCCTGTAGTTTTACAAAATAATGAGTGTTGATTATTTGTCTGTTTAGTGTTGAATAGTGTCCATACAAATCAATATATCTTATGTTAAGAGAATTTTTTAAATAATCTTCAACATCATCTCTATATTCGTAATCCTCAAAATATATTAGCTGATTATTCTCATTTTTTTGTTCATGGTCATTGAAACGAAGCATTACTTCAGGATTGTTTGGTGTTTTGCTGTTCCAGTAATATATATATCCAAATTTTTGCGCCTGTGCCCAATTGCTACTATCATTATAGTCAATTGGTAAGTCTTTTATTCTACCATAAGAACTAACACCAAGCAGGTGAATTTTCTTTCCTGCATCTTTTATTCTGTAAACAATGCCATTTACAACATCCTTATCCCCTTTAAAAGGAGAGCTTCCAAGGGATATGATATCATAATTTTTTATGAATTTACCAACTTCATCAGTGTACTTTCCTGTATAATCATGGACAACAGGCACTAAGTTTCTGATTCCTGCATCCTCTAGAATCTTTTGGTTCCTGCAGTTTTCAATGTAACCTGTTTCTGTAAAATTTGAATCGAAATTAAATATAAAATCGAATTGACTTTGAAATTCAAGACAATAATTTTTGAAACCATCTAGATCAATTTTTTCGCGTACACTACTACTGGCAAAATTGTAGGTAAATGCACCGCTATCCAGTATCAAGCTGCTTATTTTGTCTCTATAAGTAACCATCATGTCATAGTAGTCACTAGTGACAGTTCCGTAGGATATCAAAACATTCAATTCTGAATTTGGAAAAGCTTTTTTGTACTCTTTCAATACATCTAAATCAAAGGAAGAGAGATATGTATTGATTTTCATTTTATTCACCTTTTATTTTTGCTTTTATCTTTTCAAGCGCTTCAATTGAATCATTGATCATTTCGATTCTTAAGCAGTCTGGAATTTTTAGCTCATTTCGGCAGTAGTGAACACATGTCAATTGAATTTTTGCCAGTAGACAAAATATAGATTCTATATTTTTATTACTGTCTTTATCTTTATTGCCTGTTGTTTTATTTGCAATACATCTTTTTAAATATTCTTCAGCCTTTCCTTCTTTTGCTTTTATTTCTAGAGAGTTCATGTCTTCTTTTGAAAAATCACAACCGACTTTTGTTGCTCTAATGATGAGATCATTGTAGTCATCTAAACTTTTATCTTTCAAACCCATATTTATAAATTTTGTTAATCTATCTATTTTTCCCCTTATGTTTGTATCATTTTGAAAGGCTTCTTTGCTGCTAAGATCAATTTCAAATTTTACAAAGAGTTCCTTGAGATTGCCTGGGTTATTATCAACAATTGCAGAAAACAACGGAACTACACGATCTATTCCTAAAAAATAAATTTTAACAATTGGTGGGATTTCTTTTTCAATCTCATACAAACGTACTGCTTGTTGACGCCTTCTTTCTTTGATTTTCGGAAAACATTTTTCAGCAAACATTTCCCATGTCTTTTTTTTGAATCCTGGATTTTTATTTTTCTCTTCGAAAAATATTTCTTCGACATAGCTAATCAAGCAACCTATTCGCGACCATCCATATGTGTTTGCCTCTGTATTGTTTGATCCTATAGTTGCAAATTGTGTGCATATTTTTTGTGCTGAATCAATCTTTTTTGTAAATTCGCTGCTGCTATTTATTCCATCAGTTAGATTGTTAATAGTTCTTATATTGTCGTCTGATTTTTCTAAAAGACGATTTATGTAGTCCAGGTCAAAAAATAATTTTTCTGCCATAACAATATCCTAACTACCTCATTTCAGTTTTATGGTGATGTCTTGCTTCTTTTTTGCACTAATAAAATCAATTCGACCATCTTCTGCTAATTGCGAAAGTATTTTATCATATTCTTTTGATCCATTGTCTAACTTATGGCTACTTATCAATTCTTTTCGTTTGCATGATCCATTATGGCTTTGTAGATATTGAATAATGATATCGGTTCGTTCCTCGTCTTTCGGCTTTGTTATATATTCATGAATCAAAAACTTTGTTGATTCAAAAGCGCTATTTATCACCTTTAGCGACTTATCAATCGAATGTTCTGTTATTTCATTTTTGCTTTTGTCTTCAAAGAATTGGATGAGCATTGCAATTTTCAAAAAATATGGGGACCATCTTTTTACAAATGGTTCAATCAACTCACTATAATCTTGCGAATAAGCATTAACAAAATTACGGAGTTGTTTATGGTACCACTCAAAATATTCAATTGCTTTCTCTGTGAGCTGATATGATATTTCTTTTGGTGTCTGAAGAAGATATTCAATCATTTCTGTTTTTACTGCGCTTATTTTATTTCCTGTATTCTTGCGTGGAAGTGCTGGATATTCATATTTGCTTTCATTCGGCGTGAAAAGCAAAAAACGCGCTAAAAATCCTGATAGTATGTCTTCTTTTGAAACAAGAGATTTAAATGAATTGTATGTCATTGCACCACATATTGATATAAATGGCTCATAAATTTCAGACACACCTTCAGTTTTTGTCGCATATGAATACTTTGGCGGGACATCATATAAGTCTGTAAGAGTTGCACGTGCACTTTTGTTTTTCATTCCTCCAGAGACAAAAGCAAGCCAATTCGTAAATTCAGAACTTAAAATTACTCCTCCACCAGATTCTGAAAGATATTTAAGCAATGCTTCTAATGTTACTTTTGTTGGTATGAATATATTTCTTTCAAATAGCCAGGGTGCTAGTGATTTTCTTTTGATACTGGTATATTTTATCGTTTCACTCGATTTCTTTATCTGATCTTCTGTCAAGCTAAATGCTGTTTTGCTATTGATATAAGGCCAAAATTCTTCGATATTTTCTGGGATGTACTCTATATTTTTGATATTTTTGCAGTCTGAACCAGTCAAAATACTTTCTTTGCCTGTCATCAATGTCATTGCTAAATTGTCTAACGATTTTTTAGTTTCTTTTATTATATTTTCAATGCGATAGGCGACCTCATGCGCATTGTTTTGCACTGTTGTTTTAAAATTCCCTGATTTATTGATTTCGAGCAGCCAAAGATTAGGATATAGTTTTTGAAAATAGCCACCATCAATTCCATTTGATCCATGCTTTGGAATGAATAACGTTTTTTGCAAAACTGATGATGCCATGCTTAAAGTATTCATTGTTGCGGATACAACGTTGCAACAAGTTTCTTCCATTAAAACTTCAATATATTTTTTAAGAATAGATGGATAGCTATCTATTTTAATGTCAATATCTTCTTTTTTATATGCCTGGCTAGTGCTTAGAATTTCTTTTACTTGATCATCCTTCTTTTGATCTTCTTGTTTTGTTTCTTCTGGCATAGATCTTTCCTTGATTGATGGTTGCCGAAGTTTGATTTTTCTTTCGGTTGCAGGGGAGGGGGCTTCTTGGAAAACGAACTTGTTGACCTTTGTCTTTCTTTGAAGAAGTCTATGGCCGCTTTAGAGAAACTCAATCCATTCGTGAAACTTGTGCCGCAGCCATCTGCGGGATGGTGCTAGATCGCATTGAGCTGAAGCATTTCTGTCCCCAAAAGCTGGTCCCCCAGATACTTGTGCCGCAGCCATCTGCGGGACGGCGCTTGATCGCATTGAGCTGAAGTATTTCTGTCCCCAAAAGCTGGTCCCTCAGATACTTGTGCCGCAGCCATCTGCGGGACGGCGCTAGATCGCATTAAGCTGAAGTATTTCTGCCCCCAAAAGCTGGTTCCCCAGGTACTTGTGCCGCAGCCATCTGCGGGATGGTGCTAGATCGCATTAAGCTGAAGCATTTCTGTCCCCAAAAGCTGGTCTCCCAGGTACTTGTGTCGCAGCCATCTGCGGGACGGCGCTAGATCGCATTAAGCTGAAGTATTTCTGTCCCCAAAAGCTGGTCTCCCAGATACTTGTGCCGCAGCCATCTGCGGGATGGTGCTTGATCGCATCAAGCTGAAGTATTTCTGCCCCCAAAAGCTGGTCCCCCAGATACTTGTGCCGCAGCCATCTGCGGGCGGTCATCAATGACATTGTCATATATTTTAGGTCGTTGCGCTACAAGAAATTATTTCATGAGGCAACTTCTTTATCAAGATTTCATACTTTTCAAACTTCAAATATATCTAGGTCTTATGTTTCAATTTTTCTTCAAGTTTTTTCAACTATTTTATATAACATACTTTTTTAGAAAAGGCCCGGGCCAGCGGCTGCCAACCCGGGCCAGCTCGATCTCTACGATGACAGCGCCTGCTTCGATTCCATCGGCGTGGTGTCTTTCAACGCCACCACCTGTTGCGGAGCAGACTTCTTCCTGGTTGCCTGCGGCCCATCATCAACCGGAGTCTTGGCCTTCCCTCTGTCAAAGACCGATAAGTCGTTATTAGGATTGCCATTGTCACCTGTCAACAGACTTGCAGAATTCCCGCTGGATGCATTCAACTTATTGAAAATGTGGATGAAATTTGAATTTGCCGCAGGTGGGATCAAAAGGAATGGTTCCGCGATTTACCACATGGGTGGCAATTTTTGCTTAGTAGTGCGAAAAATACCGGGTTATGACTTTTCAGTTTACCACTGAGTGTATAATTTCCCGGCCTATATGAATCTAATCTACCACTTGATTCAGATGGGTCTTTGTTGGCATGCAGCTATTTCACCTCAATTTGGTATGAAATTTGTGCGTGCCATCTCAAAACAAAATATCAAATTATATAAGCATATTAGTCGTCTTCTGGGAGCATGATCGTCAAGACCGGCTCTCGATGATCACCCGGACCCATGGTGGCCAGGACGTGGACTTTGTCCCAATGACCTGGCTTCATGAGAAACAGCACGACGAATTCGACCCGATCGGTGCCCCCCATGGTGCTGGCGGCAATCAAAGTGCGGAAGAGCAGGTCCTGGAGACGTCCCTCGATGGATTGCCCTTCACCTTCCAGACCGGCCGGCGGCGTCACGTATTCCAAGAACAGGTTGTCCGTGACGCACGTGTTCACCTTGAATCCGATTCGTTTCGCCTCCTCGGTAACATCAATCAGCACCCCGTCTTCGATGGCCTGTTGCCGCGTGTAGCAGGAGATGATTTCCCAATCTTTGTCCATCTCGGCATCCTTCCCATTGGAATTATAGTGAATTCCTGGGAAGGTACCCGGGGGAGGGGTGGTGGTCACGGGGGCAGGGACAAGACAGGAACTGCACCTGCGTAATACGTACTTTGGCCCGGAGCGGGATTCTCTTGCGATTTGGGGGCCAGGATGGATTTCGGGAGGGCCAGCGGGAAAAACCCCAGGAGAGGGGCGCTCCGCGCGAAATAGAGGGGTATCCGGGGGGCAGGAGAGTCGCCGGGATTCCAACAGATTCCCCGAGATCAGTTCTTGAAAAATCAAAGATCGTGGTTCAGCAGAAGAAATTTATGAGAATTTTATTGACAAATTGACTTGGCAGTGCTTCTAAATCTTAAGTTTTATCAGGAAACAAACTGAACAGAGGTATGCGCTATGGGATTTGAGTTTTTTACTGAAGAAATCAAGCCCTATGTTCCTTCCTTGAAAGGTGCAACCATTTCTTTGTCAATGCGCCGGGGACAGATCAGCTTTTCAAAAGAAGCTTCTGATCTTTTAAGATTACAACCTGCAAAAAATTATATTTCAATAGGGTACGACAAGGAAAATAATTTGCTTGGATTCAAGGTCTTTAGCAAAAAAGAGCCAGGGACAGCAGTTGTTGAAGAGCTTAAAGTCTATGCAACTGGAACATCGGTTAATGTTATTTATGCGTTTTCTACTCTTGATAAAATTCCAGCGATCCCAAGGGATGGATCTTATAAATTTTTGATAAAAGAAGGCGAAGATGGTATTTTTTATGTCGATTTAACAAAAGGAAAGAAAAATCCAAAGGCAAAATCTAAGGCAGCAAAGTAGGGTTCGGCTTCAGCAGAAAGCCCACGTCTTCCGTTTGCATTGGGTGGCGTGGGCTTTTTAACTAAGTCCGCTTTCTATTCATTCTTTGAATTCTTCTCAAATACAAAATAAATTCATGCGTATCTAGAAAGTAATTTGGATAAGCTCTTTTTAAAGCTTCAATCGGTCCTGCAAAAACTAAAACAACCTGAAGGGGTTCTCCATTCGCAATTTTTTGTTCGGTTTTAGTGTATTCTTCATTCGCTTCATCAATTTTAGTCCTGCCAAAAGACTGGATACTTACTGTTTTTTTATCTGGATCAAGGACAACCAAATGGTAGCTTGCGGTATTTTTCCCTGAAGTTATCTTATGCACAGCAACACTGAACGCACTAAGTCTATTCATTACATCTAGTTCGCTAGTTTTTCTAATAACTAAATTGTAAAGATCATCGTCAGTAAAATGTTTATGGTTTTCTGCAGGTGGACAATTTTCAAGGCGGGCAAAAGCTGAACCTGTTAAAGAAAAATACTCAAGCCATGAGCTGGGTCCTTCACTAGATTTTAAAGCATGATCTAAAAATATACCCATAGTTTCCACTGCGGTGGCCCATGCATGCTGAATACGAGTCCGCAGTTGTATTTCTAATAGAAGTCCTGAATATTCAGGGGCAAGCTTGTTGCTATATTTATATATAAGATGAATCCCGCGATAACCAGAAGATTTTGGGTTAGAAATATAATCTTTATCGTCAACAAGCGTGTGCTTAAATCTACTTCTTTTATATTCAGATTCAAGGGCTCGAACCTTTGATATATCTGTCAGAACAGCTCTTAACCCACCGATATCTTGCATTCGAGACAATTTCATTGAGCTAAAACGCTGCAACTTCTTAAATATTGAAGGAATTCTTTTTAGTCTTTGCGCTACGAGCGCCGTGTTGTCTATATGTTTCAATTTTGAACGTAAGGTTGCTTGAAATGTATTTATGGGGTAGCCGTGACAGGATCTCCAATTAGTCAGAACTGTAAGCGCCCAAAAAAGTTCATCTCTATTTTTATAATTTGAAAGTAAATCTCCAGCCTTATTAACTTGAGACTTATGACCTTACCCCCTCGAGTATACCAAGGATAAGTTCGGACTCTTGGTTTCAGGTTTTTCCCCTTTAATGGCTCTTCGGTATTCCTCCGGGCTCATCCCGGCAAGGGCGCTATGGGGGCGCACGGTGTTGTAATCCTGCCTCCAGTCCTCGATGATCCTTTTGGCCTCGGCCAGCGAGCGGAAGGTCTGGGCATTGAGGCACTCATCCCGCAACCGACCGTTGAAGCTTTCGATATGACCGTTTTCCATCGGCTTGCCAGGCCGGATGAACTCCAGTTTGACTCCCCGTCCATGCGCCCAGCGGTCAAGGGCCTTGCTGGTAAACTCTGGCCCGTTGTCCGTGCGGATGATTGCCGGACACTGCCCCATGGCACTCAGACGTTCCAAAGCTCTCGCCACCCGCTCGCCGGTCAGGGAGTGGTCCACTTCCATCATCGGGCTTTGCCTGTCAAAGAGATCGACCACCGTGAGCACACGGAAACGTCGGCCATTTTCCAGGCAATCGCTTACGAAATCCATGGCCCAGTGCTGGTTCGGCCCGGTCGGTCCGGGCTGCACGACACGCAAGTGACTGACCCGCTTGCGGCGTCGTTTGAGCCGAAGTGACAGTCCTTCCTCCCGGTACACCCGCTCGACCCGCTTGTGGTTTACGGCAACGCCTTCACGCCGCAACAGGATGTGCAGCCTGGGACTGCCGAAACGCCGACGTTCCTCGGCCAGTTCCCGCAACCGGACGCGCAGGTCGGCGTCGCTATCCGGGCCAGGCGCTCGCCGGTACGTCCTACGGTTCATCCCCATCAACTGGCAGGCCCGCCGCTCGGAATAACCATGCGCCTCAACGGCATGACGCACGGCCAAGCGGCGTTCGGCGGGCTCTACGCGTTTTTTCCAAGGACCTCTTTGAGAACCTGAATGTCCAAGGCCTGGTCGGCCACAAGCCGTTTCAGACGCTGGTTTTCCTCCTCAAGTCCTCGTAGCCGACGTGCTTCGGTCACTTCCAATCCACCGAATTTACTCCGCCATTTGTAAAACGTCGCGTCGGAAATCCCATGCTGGCGGCATACAGCGGCAACAGTCATGCCTGCCTCGGCTTGCTTCAAAATCCCGATGATCTGCTCCTCGCTGAATCGGCTCTTCCGCATGACGATGGCCTCCTTGGCCGGCGTCACGAACTTTTAACTGGGATACCTGGCGGGGGAAAGGTCAATTGCGTGCTGATTGATTTGCGGTATCAGCCTTTAGTTGGAGTAAAGGCTGATCATGTGTATAATTGTGAAGCATTAAAACACAAGCAAATGGCGCAGTTGGTGCTTTTAGGCTGTAAGTTATTGTTGACATCGTTAGACTAATTTTTTGGTTATTTCGGAGTTGCTCGTTGTCGATTATTGCTCTGGTTATATTTCATCTTAAGCCAGCCTCTGTCGTCCTTTAGTAAAAGTAAAGGACGATCGAAGACTAATGCAAAGTATAATGCAATTCAATGGGTGCTCAGGGTGAACTGAGGGTAAAATTTTTTTTGATGAGCTTCTATTTTAATCTTGCTGTGAATATGCGATCATTCTGGATCGATTGCATCCTTCTATCTTTTTAAATTTATTTTCATTTGTCCGGTAAATTTTTATCACTTAGAGCATTTATTTTGTATTTATTTGTCAACATACGACATAGAAAAAATCTATGGCGTAATCGAAGACGTATCGCTACGCGTAGTGGCCAAAAAACAGACACTGAAAATATCCAATAAGTAAAAGTGACAAATAATTTTCATCCATAATATTCAATCTACGTGCTGATAATATTCTTTCTCTGCCGCTTGCATCAAAAATTAATTCTGAAAACACACTTTCGAATAACCCTGAACAGTATGCGCGCCTCGTCGCTTGAATTCTTTATTCGCCACCACGTCATCCAGTAATTTCATTCCTGGTGCAATGCCTAGATGCATGAATATCAACGCATGCCTTATGAAGGCATTGTTTAAGGCGAGACAATAAAGACAACTATAGTGTTGTTTTAAATTTCTTTTGGTGGATCTAAAACAAATTATTCGTCGCTGCCCATTACTTTGTATTTATAAACGCTTTGTTACGCCTTCGATGTCCGCCTTTACTTAGAGTGAAGGCTGATGCGTAGAACAGCGTAGATGTTTGTAGGATCAGAATCTATCTGCAAATAGACGCGAGAAGTCAATAAAGACCTTTCGTTCCTTGTGCAGCCGTGTCTTTTAGTTCTTGCTGGTTCGGCCCTTGCCCTTGGTGCTACCCCTCCAAATCTCCCGTCTCCTGGATTTTCTGGGGCTCCCATGAGGTTTCCCCTATCCCGGACCTAAAAATCCCGTAGGGGCCAGCCTAGCGCCAAAGAACGTTTTGGCCAGGAGCAAGGGGACGTTCCCCACTGCATTATAGTCTTTTTATAGAGTAATATAGATATTGTATTCGTATATATCAACTCAAACTGAGGAGGAAATATGTCGTCCAAAAAAGATCAGTCCATTGATGTGATGGGGAACGAGACTTCCGACAAGAAGAAGCGTCCCGAGTCCAGATACAATGCTTCCGTCCTTCGGGAGTATATCAAGGAAGGTCTTGATGCCAAGTCGATCATGGAACGGATGGGTATCGCTCACAAGACTGTGCTCAAGCATTATGTGCTGCGGCTTATCAGCGATGATCGTACTTATTACGACGTCAAAGGACTTTATCTGAAAAGTTCCAGTCGTCCTTACGTCAACAAGAAAGGTGAGGTTCGTTTCAACGTCAACAAGCTGGACCTTGGAGACTTGGAACTCAAGGAAGGCGACGAGTTCGCTATTACCGCCGAAGACGGCAAGATCATCTTGACGGTGATCTGAAGCAACTTGCAACCAATGCCATGCTCCTTTGAGGTGGCATTTTCTTGTTTTATAGTCATACAGCAAACTGTTGAACAGCAATTTGCAGAGATGTTTGGTGGTGGACCCTTTCTGTAATTTTCAAACTGAATGCGCAAAATTATACAGATATCATTGTAATATTACGATCTTTCGAAAACGGAGGAAAGAACGATATTAGATAGAAACGTACATTGGAGATGCAGCGGTGAATTAGCTGTTGAATTACAAATGGATACTACGGCTCTCGCTGGCGGTCCCAGTCAACCCCGCTTTTGAATCTACGATTTGGTGGGGTTTAAATGTAAATTCCAACATTGCAAGGAGTTTCGCATGAAGGTGGATCCCATTATCGACCTCAGGACCATCAAGAGCATCAAGAAGCTCTTGGCGGATCAGCCGCGTAACCGGCTACTGTTCACCATGGGGGTGAACTCTGGGCTCAGGGTCCAAGATATATTGGCTTTGAAGGTGTCAGACGTGAAGTCTTGCAAAATTGGCGACCGCGTTTGTCTTAAGGAAAAGAAAACTGGCAAAGAAAATATCTTCATCATGAACAAGGAAATAAAGATCGCTCTTGACGAGCATCTTGCGACATCGAAACTGAAAGATGAAAATTTCCTATTCAAGAGTCGAAAAGGGAAGGATTATCCTCTGACAACCTATGCTGTCACCATGATGGTACAGCGTTGGTGCGACGAGATCAATCTTCAAGGCAATTTTGGCGCGCATACGCTAAGGAAGACATGGTGTTACCACCAAAGAAAGACCTTCGGTGTGTCTTGGGAAGTCTTGGCTAAGCGTTTAAACCACAGCAGCCCGAGTGTGACAAGAAGATATCTTGGAGTACAAGAGGAGGAGGTGGAGGAGATTCTGCTGCACACGATTTAACATATCTTCCCTAAGGGGCACTCGCCCCTTTCTTTGATCTGCATTCGCTTAACTCGTTTTCGTCGATCACACTTTTCGAACCGCTTTCGTTTTCAATATTCAATTGCACTTGGAGGTGCTTATGGGCGTTTATCAACGTGATGAACGTTGGATGGTCTATTTTCATGAGAACGGCAGACGGAAGGATCGGTCCTTTGGACGTGGCGAGGAGGCTCGTCTCCGGGCCGAGGCCTTTGACTTTGCGGTGAAGCAAGCCAAGGAGAAAGGCTTCTCGATTCCTGATCCTGCAATGGTCACTATTGGCGTCCAAGAAGGTATCCAGACACAGGCCGCGATGACGGTGGCTCAAACGGGAGCCGTTGAGGTGTGCGCTGCGCCAGTGGTCCCATACGCTGCCCCGGTGGCTCCGGTTGTCGCCGCTGCCAAGGGGATCACCTTTGGACAGCTGTCGACGATGTACCTGGATCACTTGCGGGTGTCGGGTCGAACCGAAAAACACATTTACACCTTGGATAAGCTACTGAAAAGTATGTTCTTTGACATCCTTGGTCGGAACACCCTGGTCGAGGGCATGACGTACTTGAAAGACATCGTTCCGTTCATCAAGCAGATGCAAGGGGTTAGCCCCCAGACAAAGAAGCCTCGATCTCAGGCCTGCGTGAATCGGTACTGCGACTATCTGGATGCCATGTTCAACTTCGGCATCGAGATGGAGCTCATCGCCAGGAACCCCATGAAAGGGCGGAAAAAGGCGAAGGAGCGTCCCAGGGATGTCCAGGTCAACGTTGATGACCTCCGCCGGATTATGGACTATGCTGAACCACATATCCGGTGGGCGATGGAGGTCTGCTTCAACCTAGGAACGCGGCCCGGCCCGTCGGAGCTCTTCGCTCTGCGCTTTGAACACGTGGACTTCGACGCCGGCACGGTGCGGATTTACGCGACAAAGACCAAGACCTACCGGACGGTACCGGTGACGGCGACGTTTTTGGATCGGCTGCGCGATATGCGAGAGAAAACCAAATTCGGGTTCGTTGTCGAGTATGACGGAAAACCATTGACTACAATTCGGAAAAGTTTTAATAAGGCATGCATAAAGGCCGGGATAACCGTGAATGTAAGAATGTACGATTTACGACACCTTTTCGCCACAACCATGCTTGCCAATGGCGCTGATTTAGCGGCAGTGTCAAAACTGATGGGGCATTCGACTGTGAAGATGACCGCCGACGTGTACTATCACTACCTTGTGGGCGAAAAAGAAAAGGCAGTTGGGAAGTTGCCTACCCTTGCTGGTGTGTGAGTACAGTTAAGTTATGGTAAGAGGTTCTTCGAAACCTCTTTTTTTGTTTTTTATTTATTGATTATTTCTTTGAAAAAAAATAAAGACGAATATTGATGATGCTATATTTTACCTCTGCCTTCATCAGGCTGCAATAATTTGACTATTGTGAATAGGCCCTAAGTTTTTTTGACACCTGAGCAACGGCAACTCCCCGTTATAAGGGACAATTTTATGCTTTTAACAGCTGACTTTCTAACGGAAAAGCAATCCACAATTTTTTTTCATGGAAATAGAATCCTAAAATTACTAAAAGTATCCATATCGAGATGCGAAAAGAATGTTCTTATTTTCCCGAATGATTTTCTATTAATGGAGAGTAAATTTAATTTATTCCATTTTTTTTTACAATCTGGATTGTCTCCATCTGAAAATTACGATAGATTAATTTCCATAGAGGAAATTTCTCTAGAGTCAAAAAACTATTTTTATGAATGCTTTAAAGATGAGTTTATTGTTGGATATGAACTTACCGATTTAACGGTTTCCCTTCTAGAGCTATTTAACATCCCATATATAAATATATGGCTCCATCCCGTTCGTTTTATGGATGACGAAATGTTTATGATTAAAACAAACCAAAAACAGTACCGTGATCGGCTTCAACAGTATTCTTTCCCAGAAGATATTTTTTATATAAATGCTGAATATATAAAAATTTATTTACAAAATAAAATGAACGGTTTTGCGTTGAATAAAAATTCGTGTGTAATTTTTGGACAAACAGATTCCGACAAAACACTAAGGTCAAAAGTAGGACGTTTAAAACTGACGAATTTTCAGGATAAAATAGTAAAACTATGCTCAAACTACAATAATATTTTTTATTCAAAACATCCGCTTGCTGACCTGAATCCTGAAGTCAATGAGATGTTGATAGATCTTGGTATCGAAATAATTAAAGAAAATAGCTACAAAATTCTTGCCCATGCCAATTTGGCGCTAGTTGCAACTATTTCTTCATCTATTGGAGTTGAAGCTTATTTTTTCAAAAAAAATGTTTTGTTTTTTAATCAACCAACGTGTGATTGTATGGATAAAAATACAGTTACATGTGGCACTGAGATTTTTTCAGTGCCATTTTGGAAAAATATTTTATATGGCGAAACCCTCTCTCTCCAAAATAGTTTTTTATGTTCTAAGAATAAGATTAGAAATATTCTTGATGCATATTACGCATATGGCGTAATAGAAAAATAAACGCAAGCATGCACAGAATGCGACTTTGCAATAATAAATGAAGGATTTGAAAATGAACAACCGTGAACTTGCAATGATGGTGCTTGAAAGAATCAAGGAAAACGATGTTATCTCCTTTGATATTTTTGATACGCTTATTTCAAGAAATATATTTATTCCTAATGACTTATTTTATCTTATAGCTATGGAAGCAACCAAAAAAGAAATTTATTTATACCCAAATGTTTTTCGAAAATGCAGAATTGAGGCAGAATTAAAGGCAAGAAATGAATCAGGGTCAGAAGACATAGAACTAATAGATATATACAACAAAGTACAGCATATATTAAACTTAAACGATGAAAAGAAAAATACTTTAATGAAAATCGAAACAGATCTTGAATATAAATTTTCTGTACAAAGAAGCTCCATGAAAGATATATTTGATTATGCAAAGACACAAGGGAAAACTATTATTTTGGCATCCGATATGTATTTGGATATGTTTACTATAAAGAAGTTGCTTGAAAAGGCAGGTTACACCGGTTATAGCGAGATATATTTGTCTAGCAATTTAAGGCTAACAAAGAAAACTGGAAGTATGTTTGAATATATTGTTAACGATATAAAACATAAATATAATACTTCAAAAATTTGTCATATTGGAGATAATTACCAGCATGACACCCTCAACGCTCGTCAGCATAACCTTGACGCGGTTTTTTTTGGCAGGAATGCATAAAATGTATCTAGACTCTGGATATCCGAAAAACTTATTCGGAAATTGGTTGAAAAATGATTTTAAAGACATGTCATTTAGCCTATATTGTTCTCTAGTCGCTAACAAATATTTTGATAAATATATTGACGATACTAAGCTATTTCAGACGTCGCTATTTGGAAATGATGCATATTGTCTCGGATATACAGCTCTTGGCTTGTTACTTGTTGGTTTTTGTGATTGGATTATAAATGAAGCAAAAAAAGATAAAATTGATACGTTCCTTTTTTTGGCGCGAGATGGATATCTCATTAAACAAGCGTATGATATCGTTTCTAAGTATTATTCGAATCCTCCGAAATCAGTTTATTTGCTTGCATCAAGAAGATCATTTTCTATACCAACGTTCTATTACGCAGAAAGTTACGCAGATATTTTTCTTTCAAGTAATTTTTCAGGCTCAGTGGCATCGTATATTACAAATAGGCTTGGGGTAGCTATAGATACAGAAGTATTGTGTATTTTGGACGAAATAGGCATTGGTATTAATCAAAAAATACAATTATCGGATGATTATTTATTAATATCAACTTTAATCCGAAAGCTATCAGATGCAATAAGCGTCAATGCTAAAAAAGAACTTGACGCTATGCATCTTTATTTAAATAGCCTTAATGTATTAAACGAGAATGTTGCGCTCGTTGATTTAGGACATACCGGGACAATCCCGTACCTCTTTAAAAAAATAACATCAAAAGATGTGTATTCATATAATGTCATTTTGCAACGTCAATCTAAAGATTTGTATCAGGTACCTAGAGGCATGCCTATGAAAGGCTATTTGTTTAACAACGTAGAGCTTTCAAACAATTATCATTCTTTAAGTAGATTAAATCCTCAACTCGAAACATTCTTTTCAACAGATCAAGAACAATTCTTAAAGAATACTATATCCAATGGGGCGGTTGAACATAAGTTTATTAAAGAGGCTAAGTCTCGGCACGTTGCTCGCATTAAGTTTGTAAATCAAATACACGCTGGAGCACTTGAATTTGTTCAAGATTTTGCTCAAGTACGTGACAGGGATACTTCGATATTTCATATTGATGAGACGAAAGCTACAACGCTTCTCTTTGAACACTTAAACAACCCATCGCCCCTAGATCGTGAGCTCTGGTCTGATGTTTATTTTGAAAACAATTTTTCAGGCTGGAAAGATAGAGTTGTTTTTTCTAGACAGGATTCTCTGAAGTCTCCGGTGTTAAAAAATGAGTCTATTTCTGTTGATCCTGACTCATTTAGAAAACCATTGATGACAAAAAATACTTTTATCTCATATAAACATGATGAAATAATTCATTTTAACTATTTAGTTAATGTTGATATACTTTTTGGCGGTTCTGGTTTTTCAAAAATTAAACTAGACGGTAATAGCTACTTTTTCTCATGGATCTGCGATGAATTAATGGGATTTCAGATCCAGGACCCGAAAAAAATACTAACTTTAAACAATAAATCTAATCTCAGCATTTTTTTTCATAAAGAAAAGCATGTGGATGTTGGTAAATTTGAAATATTTAAAAACAATAAAAAACTACACACAACCTGCGAAAAAGTTTCTGATTCAGTTTATTCTCTTTGTTTTAATGCAAATCCATATGGTACTTTTATAATTATCAATCCAAATTTTAGAAATCCGTTTTCAAATCCTAAAGACACAAGACGGCTTTATTGGAGATTTATGGGGTTAAAGTTGTCAGAAGAGTCTCAGGAAATGGAAAAAAGAGAACATCCGAAAGAGTGAAATATTGACTCTCTTGGCACCCCCCCGTAGATGTCTTGAATCACCAGCGACACAAGGGGTGAAGTGGTCACGGAAAATTGGACAGTCTGTTAAGCTCTAGTCCTCAACGAGGGAGGACGGTTTTTGCTGTCCAAGCAACGGAAGTTTTCAGCGGAGTTCAAGGCGAAGTTGGTGCTCGGTGAAATAGGAGTGTGTCTACCTGCGAGAATTTGAAACCGGTAGCCAGGCCCGTCAGGTGCTTGGAGACTGGTTTCGCTTTTACAACGAGCACCAACTGGACTTAGAGCTTGACTGCATCGTCAATCTGTCCAACCAACCAGATCTACCTCATTTGACCTTTCCCCCGCCAGGTATCCCAGTTAAAAGTTCGTGACGCCGGCCAAGGAGGCCATCGTCATGCGGAAGAGCCGATTCAGCGAGGAGCAGATCATCGGGATTTTGAAGCAAGCCGAGGCAGGCATGACTGTTGCCGCTGTATGCCGCCAGCATGGGATTTCCGACGCGACGTTTTACAAATGGCGGAGTAAATTCGGTGGATTGGAAGTGACCGAAGCACGTCGGCTACGAGGACTTGAGGAGGAAAACCAGCGTCTGAAACGGCTTGTGGCCGACCAGGCCTTGGACATTCAGGTTCTCAAAGAGGTCCTTGGAAAAAACGCGTAGAGCCCGCCGAACGCCGCTTGGCCGTGCGTCATGCCGTTGAGGCGCATGGTTATTCCGAGCGGCGGGCCTGCCAGTTGATGGGGATGAACCGTAGGACGTACCGGCGAGCGCCTGGCCCGGATAGCGACGCCGACCTGCGCGTCCGGTTGCGGGAACTGGCCGAGGAACGTCGGCGTTTCGGCAGTCCCAGGCTGCACATCCTGTTGCGGCGTGAAGGCGTTGCCGTAAACCACAAGCGGGTCGAGCGGGTGTACCGGGAGGAAGGACTGTCACTTCGGCTCAAACGACGCCGCAAGCGGGTCAGTCACTTGCGTGTCGTGCAGCCCGGACCGACCGGGCCGAACCAGCACTGGGCCATGGATTTCGTAAGCGATTGCCTGGAAAATGGCCGACGTTTCCGTGTGCTCACGGTGGTCGATCTCTTTGACAGGCAAAGCCCGATGATGGAAGTGGACCACTCCCTGACCGGCGAGCGGGTGGCGAGAGCTTTGGAACGTCTGAGTGCCATGGGGCAGTGTCCGGCAATCATCCGCACGGACAACGGGCCAGAGTTTACCAGCAAGGCCCTTGACCGCTGGGCGCATGGACGGGGAGTCAAACTGGAGTTCATCCGGCCTGGCAAGCCGATGGAAAACGGTCATATCGAAAGCTTCAACGGTCGGTTGCGGGATGAGTGCCTCAATGCCCAGACCTTCCGCTCGCTGGCCGAGGCCAAAAGGATCATCGAGGACTGGAGGCAGGATTACAACACCGTGCGCCCCCATAGCGCCCTTGCCGGGATGAGCCCGGAGGAATACCGAAGAGCCATTAAAGGGGAAAAACCTGAAACCAAGAGTCCGAACTTATCCTTGGTATACTCGAGGGGGTAAGGTCATGATCACGGTGCTATCTATCCCGGCACGCTCGCACGCGCCCCTGAAGCCGTTTTTCAAAGACTTGATAAGCTTTCCCTTGTATTAAACCAGAAACTGACCGTGTGACCGAACTTCCCGATCTCCCTGGCCTAGTAGTGCGCGCCCCCGCAGGCTTCCATCCCCACAAGGCAAGGCGGGAGATTTACGAAGAAGGAGAGCACTCCCTCCCGAGAAAGCTTTTTCTTGAGAACGACTTTCCACTGCTTGTCCACGCCGTGCACCTGGAAATACCGCTTTGCCAGATCAAGACCAATAGTGGTAATAATTACCATGAGTCCGCCTCCTTTCCTGTCTCGTTTGAGTGAAGTCAGCCGAGACTAGTGGGTATAAGGGGGCGCGGTCCACACCATTATTCCAGATGCAACATTGAAAAAAAACGATGGCAGCAGGTGACACGTGGCCATACGCCGCAAGCACCCATCCACACCACGCAAAAAGGGCCAGGAACATGTCCTGGCCCTTCGTCGTGAGGATGTCCGGCCCGAGCCTTCGGCGACTACCAGCGGCCGCCGCCGCGGTTGCTGCCGCCGCGGTTGCTGCCGCCGGAGCGGGGCTTGTCCTCGGCTTCGTTCACTTTCAGATTGCGGCCGCCGAACTCCTGGCCGTCCATGCCGGCGATGGCCGCCCGGGCGCCTTCATCGTCCATCTCAACAAAACCAAAACCGCGCAGGCGGCCTGTTTCACGATCGGTAATGAGATTGACACTGATGACTTCGCCGAAGTTGGAGAACTGGGTGCGGATGTCGTCTTCGCTGGAATTGAAAGACAAATTACCGACATAGAGTTTCTTGGACATGGGTTGCTCCTGTTTTTTAGCACTTCTTTTCGTATCAATTGGAGCTGTACATCAGGTCGCCCAAGATCCAAAAAAGCCATGCTTGTTAAAATAAAACGAACTCAGAATAAATACGCTCATCGAGGCAAATGTAAAGGGCTAGCCCGAAAAGAAATGTGGAGACCCTCTTATTGTTCCATGTTCATCCGGGTGGTTGGGCGCTTTCCTGGAACTTTCCCGGACAAGTGGACTTTTCAAATGCATCGTTGGGAAAAACGACGCCAGCAGGCGACACATCCTGGGGCCGCACATCATGGACTGCTTGATCGAGCTCTGGAGCGGGTCGAGGCCCAGAAACTGACGGCGTGAGAACCATGCCCCTGGAAATAACCACGCCCCCATTGGCCTCCTGCCGCGCCTAATTCTCCTGGCCTGACACGGTCGCGGGACATTTAATTTCCGCCCTCAAAAAAGCACTAGACACGGGCATGATCCAGGCCTATATAGTAAGCGACCCCTTTGGAAAGGTTGGTTGTAACCTTAACGGAGGTGATGCCGATGGGCCAGTCAGACGAGGAGCAGTTTTTTGATGTAGGGCATTTTTAGGCCAGTATAGAAAAAGAAAAACTGGCAAACTGCATGTGTGGTAAACACCAGCCCTACGCTTGATGCTGAGGCATCCACAATAACCTTCAAAAGATCTCGACTAGAACCTTACTGGCCCTGGCTACTACAGTCGGGGCCTTTCTTTTTTTACAGCGGAAGGAGATGCCCTTTGGAGGAATGACTCCCAAAAGCGAGGCACCTACCCCATTGGGTGCCGTGGCAATAGGCGCCGTTTTGCCGGGGGGCAAGGTGACAAAACACGGCCAACTTTATTTACTCTTGCGCAATTTTGAAAGAGAGACTATGTTTAATTAGGATATAGGGTCAATTCACACTTAACAGCGCGTAGGTGCTTATGGGCAAGCTGGTTAAAGAGGCGGCAGAAAGTGGGCGGCTCCATATAGAATCCCCGTTGATGGGGGAATCTTTGGTCAGCAAGGCCTTGCTGGCTGGGATGGAGCATCAGGAAGTTTTTCGGATGCACCCTGATGTCAACGTGCTCAAAATCGGCGGGCAGTCCATCATGGACCGGGGTGCCAAGGCGCTCCTGCCTATTATCGATGTGCTCCTGAAGGCCAAGGAACAATTCAAAATGATCCTGATGACGGGTGGTGGCACCCGCGCCCGGCACATCTACAACATCGGCCTGGAACTGGGCATGCCGACGGGTGTCCTGTCCAAACTCGGCGACAAGGTGTCCTCGCAAAATGCCGAGATCCTTTCGGTGCTGCTGTCCAAACACGGCGGTGTGCGCATCGGCCACGGCGACCATCTGGAACAGCTCACCATGTTCTGCCAGCTCGGCTATCTGCCGATTACCCCGGGCATCCCGCCGTATGGCTTTTTCGAGCATCCGGCCGAGCAGGGGATGATCCCGCCGCACCGGACGGATTGCGGCGCCTTTTTGCTGGCGGAAAATATCGGTGCCCGCTCCCTCATTTATCTAAAGGATGAAAAGGGGCTCTACAGCAACGATCCCAAGAAGGCCAAGAATGTTGATGCGCTGGACTACTACAGCCGCATCTCGGTCGACGAGCTGATCGCGCTTGACCTGGAAGACCTGATCGTTGAGCGGCCTGTTCTGCGTTTCCTCAAGCATGCCAAGTCGATCAAGGAATTTCAGATTATAGACGCCTTGCATCATCCCGAGCATATTCTGGCGGCCTTGGCCGGAGAACATGTGGGGACGATCGTTTACAAAGAGGCGTGAGCGGCGCGAAAGCGCTTTTGCTGCCATCGGGATGGGGAGCGCTCTCTTGGGGCTCCCTGTTCCGGGATGCGGGTCGGATGGGTGCTACGCCATGGGGCGCAATGCAGCGGAGTGGAGACGTTTGGGACGGTTGTTTGCAGGAGATCCACGGGGATACGGCACGGCGGTTGCGCACTTGTGGGAAGCGCCCGTCGCACGCCTGCCCGGCCGGAGCCCGAAACGGCGCGTAGCGGGTGCGGCAGACTCAACGCGAAAAAGACGAAGCCGGGAAAGAGGCGTCTCCCCCGGCTTCGTTTCGTATCGCTTAGGCCTTGTTGCCCCCTTCGCCTGTCCCAGGATTGGGCAGGTACACAACCTCGGCACCCAGGGTCTTGGCGATGGTTTCCAGCTCAAGCTTGCGGACATGTTCGACAAAAAACTTGACGTCGCCGGTGGCCGCCACCACACGGTAACGCGGCCTCTTTTCACCATTTTCGATCTTGCGGCGCTCGCGTGCGAAAATACGGTTCATGGTCCACCTCCGTGGCGGGCTGGTCGCCCTGTTTGATTACAATCTATGTGCTCAAAGCATCTATGTCAAGTAGGATTCACCCCATGTCTGAAAAAATTGGTCCCGGCAAGCCGGACAGGTATATGCAGCCCTCGATCCTCATGGCCCTTCTGAGTGGAGAGTCGTATGGTTACGAGATGTTACAGCGGATTTCCGAATATGGCTTTCTCAAGGGGGAAGCGCCTCCGGGCATGATCTACCGGCACTTGCGGCAGATGGAGGAGGACCAGCTCGTCCTGTCCCGTTGGGAGGCCGAGGGCACGGGACCGGCCCGGCGGATCTACGCCATCACCCAGGAAGGCCGTGAGGTGCTCGAAGCCTGGGTTGGCTATATGGAACGCCAAGCCATACTGCTGCAAGATTTTGCGGCCCGGTACGCCCGGGAAATCCACAGCCCCGGGACTCCGGGGAATTCTAAGCATGACTGACGGCCTGCCGCGGCCTGGGCGAGAACCTCTTCCCCCAGGCCGCCTTGCCCTTGACCGTTGCCGCACCGGCCAGAAATGAAGCGACGGTTCGTTACGCCGCGTCGCGGACACTGCTGTGGGCGGATTGCCGGGTCCCTCTGTGTTTTTCGAAATAAACCACGCAGTTCCACCCTCCTCCCTGCCGCGTCGTCTTCGGGCGCACGCTGAGCATCCGCTGGCGCGTTCTGCGTCGGCCCAGGCCGATGCAACGGCATTTCAAAATTTGTAAAATCTGCCGCTGCGTCATTTCGACTCTTCGCGCGAGAGTTTAGATCATAAATCTATGTTGCTATCGAACATAGATCAGCAACTGAACTAGTTGACATTCCATTTCCCCGCTTCAGCTATGGGTTTTTTTGACCCAAATACCCGCCGCCAACGGGTTATAATTCTACATATATCAAAAATAACAGGGAATTGACGCAGGTTGCGATTAATATATGTTCAGCAAAACATTATATATTTTGAGAATGGCCACCAAAGGGGACGGTGGTCCAACCGGAAGAGGCGCTCGTCATATTGTGCGATCGATACACGGGGTAGGCGAAATCAATCCATAACCATCCGGGGAGTGGGGACATGAAATTTGTAAGAATATGTATTTTGCTGTCTTTTTTTGTTCTATTTGCCGCAACAATCGCTGTGGCCGAGGATGGACAGCAACAAAACGAATTCCAACTCCCCACAGTGCAAGTGACTGAAACGGCGCAGCCTGGACCGCTTCAAGAAGAGCAATCCAATCCCGCTACCGCAGTGACCTTGTCCAAAGAAACCATACAGACCTTTGGCGCCGTTGGCGGGACGACGCCCTACAGAGCCCTGAACCTCCTGCCCTCTGTCAATACGGAAAGCGATGATCCGTATGGCCTGGTGCAAAACCAAAATTCCTTGCGTATCCGCGGCCAGCTTGGGGATACCAACAACCGTTTGGCGCAAACGATTAACGGCCTTCCGATCCTGTTCCCCATGGGACATGGGATCATGGGTAATGTCGTGGACATGTCCAATGTGCACTCCATGACCCTGTACAAGGGCCCCATCCCGGCGGATCGCGGCTTCGGTTTCGGCAACACGGCCGGTTCGCTCGACATGATGGTCGAGGCCCCCTCGGAAAAATTCGGCGCCACGGCCGAACAGAAGGTCGGTTCCTACGGGTTCACGCGGTCCTTTGCCCGGGTGGATTCGGGTGCGGCCCCGTCCGCCGGGACCCGGGTCTTCGGTTCGGTTTCCTATGCCCAGGAAAACAAGTGGCGTGGAACAGGCAATATCAGCAATTTCAATTTGATGGGCGGCCTTGTCCAACCTCTGTTCGACAATCGGGTCAAGATCGAGGCGTATGGGATTTACAACAGCTTTGATCAGGACGAATTCCGGGATCTGACCTATAGTCAGACCAAGAATATGGGCAATTACCGGGGATTCGATTACAACAGCAGTTTGTCTGGAAGTCCGAAGATTGATTGGAACTACTACGATTACAACAGACAATACTTTGATCAGGCGACATTTTTCGGCAATATCGAAGCCAAGCTCTGGCAGGGTGCGACCTTCCAGTTCAAGCCATACTATGCCGAGAATCAGGGGCGTCGCTACAGCACCCCGACCAGCGATACGGTCCCCGCTGCCAAGAAACTCGGCTACACCATTGCCGATATCGAGCAACACCAGATCGGCTATGTGGTGCAACTCGAACAAAAATACGATCCCGTCCAGGTCAAGGCCGGCTTCTGGTACGATGACAGCCATTATTATCCGCAGCCCCAGTCCAGCCAGCGCCTCTATCTCCTGACCACCACCGGCTCGACCTTCAGCGGCTGGTCGACCCTCAACAAGCTGGGCGACCACATCACTACGGCGCCTTTTATCCAGGCCAAGTCCGATTTGGGGAAATTCCACGTCCAGGCCGGCTTGAAATACCTGCAAACCACCATGCCCTGGGTGGATACCTATAATACCACCGGCATAGCCGATGTGTCGTACAGCGATGCCATCGACAGCTCCTCCATCATCGGCAAGGCCAGCACCAGCCAGTCCACCAAGGATGTCTGGCTGCCCAATGCGGGTATCAGCTACGACATCACGGACCAGCTGACCGCGCGGTTCATGTACGGCAAGAACTACGCCTACCCGGCCATCGGACCGCTTTACAACAACTACGCCAGGAACCTTTCCACCTACCAGAAGGCCGGCATCAGCCTGAAACGCCTCTGGGACGACGCCAAACTGGAGACCTCCGACAACTTCGAAGTCGGCCTGCGCTATAACGACGGCACCTTCTCCGTCTCGCCCACGTTTTTTTACGCCAAGTACCAGGACAAATCCGTCTCCACCTATGATCCCGTGTCCAAGCTGACGTTCCTGCAAAACGTCGGTCAGGCCGAGTCCATCGGCGGCGAATTGGAAGCGGCCTGGAAACCTTTGAAGTGGCTGACCCTTTTTGGCTCTGGATCGTACAACAGCTTCACCTTTACCCAGGACCTCCCGTCCGACGCCAATACCGTGATCCATGTCAAGGGCAACCAGATTCCGGATGTGCCCAAGTGGTTGTTCAAGGCCGGCGTGACCGGGACCTATGAAGGCTTCTCCGTCACTCCGCTCTTCCGCTATGTGGACAGCCGTTACGCGGATGTCCAGGATACCATGCGCATCGCCGGCTACGGCGTGTTCGACCTCTATCTCGCCTACACCAAACCGAACCTCTGGCAGTTCAAGGAGGCCACCTTCTCCCTGACCTTCCAGAACCTCTTCGACACCCGTTATATCAGCACCATCAACAACAGCCAGGACGACAGCCTGTCCACCGACTCCACGACGTACAAGGTCGGGGCGCCGTTTACCGTTGTCGCCGGCGTCAAATTCACCTTCTAGCCAAACAGAAATCCTCCAGCACGGGCCCGAAAACGACCGGGCCCGTGCTGGCTCCCGGCGCCTGGGTGCGCTGTTCCCAGGAGGTGTGCATGCCGCATCCCGTCACGCGAATGGGCGAATCCTTGCTCGCCCGCTTCACCTTGCGCGAAAGCCTGGTGGTCGGGCTCACCGCCACCTGCATCGTGCTCTCCGGACTGTTTCTCTATATTCCGTCCCTGTTGCCGGCCCACAAGGTCCTCGGCGTGGTGTTTTTTCTGCTGCTTGGCCGGGGTTGTGTTCGCCCGGCCCTGGCCGGGACGATCATCGGGCTGCTGGCCGGACTCATCGCCCTGTACCCTGGCCTTGGCCGGGGAGGCCCGGTCCAGCTCGTACGCTATGTCACGGCCGGTGGCGTGGCCGATCTCCTCTTTTTTCTCCTGCCGTCCATGACCAGTTCCCGCCTGTTCGGCGCCATTGCCGGCGCGCTCATGGGCATGACCTGGTTCCCGCTCGCCTTTCTCATGGATCTGCTGGTCGGCATGGAAGCCGGCACCGCCGCCCGGCATGCCCTGCTCAAGACCGTCAGTGCCGCCTGTTTCGGCACCCTGGCCGGTCTGCTCGCCCCGACCGTGGTGCGCCGCCTGCGCGCCAGTGGCTTGATCCCTCCCCCGCCACACGCGGGGACTGCTGCATATGAAAAGGATGTATCGCAATGAAGATCTATCTTGGGTTCGATGACACCGATGTTTTGGGCGCCGCCATCGGCACAGGCAAGCTTGTCCGCATGTACGAGGACAAACTCCCGGACGGCGCCCGGCTGTGGGGTGTGTTGCGCCACCAGCTCCTCGTGGACGACCGCATTCCCTACACCTCCCACAACAGCCCGGCCTGCGCCGTGGTCGAGGTGGACGATGCCGGGATTATGCCGGAACTGATCGAGCGCGCCATCGCCCACATCGCCGAATTCGCGAGCCCGGGCAGCGATCCGGGACTGTGCGTGGCCAAGGAAGGCGACGCCCTCGGCAACGTGATCGATTTCGGGCTCGCCTGCACCAACACCTTGCGCACCCAGGACGAGGCCATGGCGGCCAGCCAGGCCTGTGGCATCCACCTGTCGGGCCATGGCGGCACCAACGACGGCATCATCGGCGCCACGGCCGCCGTGGGCCTGAGCGTCTACGGCTGGTCCGGCCGCTTCATCGAATTCGGCCGGCTGCGGGAATTGCCAAGCCCCATCCGGGCCGACCAGCTCCAGGCCCTGGGCATTCAGCCCGTAAGCCTCGATCGGGACGCTTCGGTCATCCCCTCCGATGCCCTGATCGCCACCAATGGCTGGCTGAGCCCGCGCCTGTGGGGCGGTCGTCCCGTTCAGCCCGTGCAACTGGAAGACGGCAAATGGGTCTCCATGGGCAAGCGTCCGCGCGACGCCAGGGTCGCCGAATGAGGCAGGGGACATCCTCAGTCTCCGGTCGTGGTCGCACGTCTCGTCTCTCGACGTGCGGCCACGGCTCTGGGCTGCGTTGATGGAAACCCCGGTGCTGGCCCTGCGACGGCTGCGGTACCGCCACGCCAACGGCGCGCAGCTCGATTTGCCCGTGCCCATGACCTTGCTGGCCGGCCAGGCGGCGGTCATCACCGGACCGTCCGGTTCCGGGAAATCGACGCTGCTGCGCGCCCTGGCCGGCTGTCCTCCCGAGGGCGGAGAGATCCGGTGGGAGGCCGATCAACTCCCGGAACGCTCCGCCCTGGCCTTGCAGGACCCCGAGGCCCAGCTTCTGTGTTCGTGCGTCGAGGAGGAAGTGGAACTCGGGCCGCGCAACCAGGGCCTGGCCGGAGAAGCCCTTGAAGCCCGGATCGCGGCGGCCCTGGCGGCCCTGGACATCACCCCCTTGCGTCGGCGCGAGGTGCATGCCTTGTCCATGGGACAAAAGCAGCGCGTGGGCCTCTCGGCCCTGCTCGCCATGCGGCCGGACGTGCTGTTGCTCGACGAACCGTTTTCCCAGCTCGATGCCCCGGGCGAGCAGCGGCTGCGGCGCCTGATCCGGGAACTCAAGGCCCAGGGCCGGGTCGTGATCGTCTCGGCCCACGAAGTCGATCCGGACGATCCCCTGTGGGACGTCCGGGTGGATCTGGCCGAGGCCAGGGCCTGCCGGCTCAACCCCTGCCTGCCCCAGCCCGCCGCCGCCCCCCGCGCGTCAGGAGCGGGTGCGCCGGTCTTGCAGGCCCAGGGCCTGGAATTTCGCACGCCCTCCGGGACCGCCGTCCTGGCGGGTCTCGATTTGCACCTTTTTCCGGGCACGACCACCCAAGTGGCCGGAACAAACGCCTCGGGCAAATCAACTTTACTGCGCTGTCTGGCCGGCCTGCTGACGCCCTGCGCGGGGCAGGTGGTCATCGACGGGGTGACCGCGCCCCGGCCCGGCCGCCTGGCCGGACGGCTCGGCTATCTGCCCCAGAATGCCGACATGCTGCTGTTCGAGGAAAGCGTGCGCCGCGAAGTGGGCTTCTCCCTGCGGCGGACCCTGCCGACCAGGGCCGATCGGGAGGCCCGGGTGGAGGAGATGCTCGGGTTGTGCGGCCTGACCGAACTGGCTTCCCGGCCGCCGTTGTGCCTGAGCCACGGCGAGCGGCACATGCTGGCCCTGGCCTCCATTTTGGCCCCACGCCCGTCCGTGGTGCTGCTCGACGAACCGTTGACCGGACTGGACGCTCCGGTCGGACGGATCGTGCTCGGGCTGCTCACGCACGTTGCCCGGGAACACGGAACCGCTGTTCTGCTGGTCACCCACGGCAAGCTCCCGCGAGAATGGGGCGAGCGGCGCTATGTCCTGCAACAAGGACGGCTCCATGCGATTTCCTAGCGCTCCGTTGTTACGCCCCGGCCCGGCCGGGCCCGAAAGCGCCCTGCACCGTCTTCCGGCCTGGACCAAGATCACCTTGGCCGCGACCCTCACCCTGGCCGCGCTGATCCAATCCTCGCCCCTGGCTCTTGGCGCCACCGCCCTGGTCTGGATCGGCCTGTACGCCGCCGCGCGTTTGGGCTGGCGTGCTTTGGCCCAGGACGCCACCCTGGTGGCCATCCAGGCCCCCATGGTGCTGTTGGTCTTCCTCTGGCGACAGGGCTTGGCAGGGCTGGAACCGGCCCTGGTGGTTTCCGTGCGGTTCGCCCTGGCCTTGCTCCCGGGCTTGTGGATGCAGCGCACCACCCGCATCGTCGATGTCAGCCGGACCTTGGGCCGGGTGCTGCCGCCGCGTCTGGCCTTTGTCTTGGCCATGAGCCTGCGCTTTCTGCCGATCCTGGCCCGGGATGCCCGGGAAATCTATCTGTTGCAGCGGCTGCGCGGCGCGCGCATCGCCCCGCGCGAGCTGCTCTCCCCGTTGCGCTGGGCCGAGGCCTGCCACTGCCTGGCCGTGCCGTTACTCATGCGCACCCTGCGTCTGGCCGACCAAGTGTCCGTGGCCGCCCGGCAACGTGGCATCGACGTGGGCCAAGAGGCTTCATTTCCCCGGAGGTCAGCCGATCCCGGGGCGTTACCGGAGCCGCCCGGCAAACGTTGAATGCGCCTGGCCGCCCTGGGGCCCCCGCCCCCGGATTGCTCATGAGACCAAGCTGTACGCCGCATCCTCCCGCCGACAGGGACCGCCGTCCCGGGCCGTCACGCCACGTCGCTTACGGGATACTGCTTTCCCTGGCCCTGCATGGCCTGGTTGTGACCGCCTTGCTGGCTTTTGCGGGAAGCGCGTTATCCCCCTGCGAGTTCCCGACCGTGCTTTTGGAAATGCATTTTTCCGGATTGGGCGGCGAGGGCTGTGGCGGCGACGGCACGCCTGGCGGGGGCGATGGCCAATCCGAGGGCCAGGCGCAACCCGCGGAAACCTCGGGCCAGCCGGAAGCCGTCGCCGCGCCTGCGCCGGAGGCGCCCTCCCAGGAAGACCCTGCCCCGCCCGAGGCACCGGCCCAGGAGAAGGCGGCACCACCGGAAACCGTTTCGGAACACGCGCCCGAGCAACCACCAGATCCGGCCACGCTCCATCCCGAGCCTGCGGCGACACCACCGCCGCGAACGAAAAGCCCCCCCAAGCCCGCGCCCCCGCCTCGCAAAAGCAGACGGGCATCTCAACCGATCACCGCGCAGGCCGACGAGATCGCCCGGCCGGCCAAAGCGGTCCCTCCAGTCAACCCGGCGGGACCAGGCCGTGGCAGTCAAGGGACCGGACCGGGCCGTGGACTGGGGACCGGTAGCGGCACGGGCGGCGCCCCGGGCGCGGGAAACGGTGCGGGACGCGGCGAGAAGGGGGCGGGACTGGGCGTCTACGGCGACGCACGGTTTGGGGACGGTGAAGGTCCGCGCTTTGGAAAACTGGTGCAGCCGCGCTATCCCGCCCAGGCCAAGGCCGCCCAAAAAGAAGGGGGGGTGCTCCTGCGGTTGACCATCGACGCCTCCGGCCATTTGCAGCATGCGGCCGTCGTGCGTGGCGGCGGTGTCGATTTCGACGAAGCGGCCTTGGAGGCAGTCAGGAAGTCAACGTATTTCCCGGCTACGTTACACGGCCGTCCTGTGGGCTGCCGCGCCTTGCTGTATATCCGATTCAAGTTATCGTCCCCACGATAGCAACGCCACAAGAGCTGGAGGACCTCCTGACAAATCCACGCGGCCAGCCGTTGCGCATGGAAGCCCTTCTCCAGGCGACCGGCGCTCGCTTCCGCTCCATCCTGATGGCGTTCAAGAAGCACCGGGGCGACTTCCTTCCGTACCCCTCCATCGCGAACCGGGGTGCCCCCCCATCCGACGGCGCCACAGGAACAATTTTTTCGCTGGTGGGCTAGACTGCCCTTTATCGAAGGCATATTAGATGGCAAAATGCGTATTTTTTGCTATGGATGTGGCCTGATGGACATACTAAGGAAGAACTGCCTCCGGAGCCTGTCGGACGGTTCGACAAAACGGCTGGCCTCGGTCATTGTGGCACAGCGTTTTGTCGGGCCCTTTCTGCGCTACGCCTGAATTTGGCCCTTGGTTGACACGCTTCGCGGGACGATCGCCTGTCCCAACGCGGGAGTTCGCACGCTGTGAACGCTGTGATCGTGACACGAGACCATTGTGATGATGAGACGGAGACAGACACACAAAGAGGCGGTGAAAAAATAGGCGTATCATCGCGCACTAGAAGAGACTCTTGACGGGGAGGCCTTCCATGTTTGCCTCAAGTATGTTGGAGTTCAAGAATTATCTTACAGAGAATGGGATTGTCTTCTGCTACAGTGGTTATATGACCGAGGACATCCTTCACGGTATCGGCAGTGCCTTGAAAAAAAAACTTGACCTCGAAGAGGTCGATCGCAAAGTCAGCAAGGCGGCTTTTGCGATTTTTGTCGAACAAGTCCAGAATATCATTCGCTATTCTGCGGAGACAGTGCCCCAGGGCCATGACGCGTCCATGCGCTACGGGATCTTGAGCGTGGGCTATGCGGGCAAGAATATTTTTGTCAGTTGCGGTAATGCAGTAGATAATGCCACGGCTGAAAAGCTCAAATCTGTTTTGGAAAAGATCAAAAGTTTGGATAGGGATGGCCTCAAAGCCTTGTGGAAGGAGACGCTCAAGGGAGAGCCCCCGGAGGGCAGCAAAGGCGCTGGAATCGGATTCATCGATATCGCGCGTCAGGCCAAGGGAGGGATCGAGTTTGATTTTGTGCGACTTGATGCGGACAACATGTTTTTTACCATAAAGGCTTACATCTAAGGGGTAGTGGCATGGACAAGGTGATGCTTGAGGCGGGAGCGCGTTCGCCCGAGGTTTCTTTCGATTTCGCCGCCAATGTCTATTGCTTGAAGGGGGAATCCTATCCGGAGGACGTCAACGAATTCTATGGCGAGCTGATGGACAAGCTTGAACAGCACCTCGAATCACTTTCCTCTGCCACAGTAAAGTTTACTTTCGAATTCGTGTACTTCAATAGCAGTACGGCCAAGATTCTCATGGGGCTTTTCGAACTGCTGGACGAAACGGCGAACCGGGGAAATACGGTTGAGGTCATCTGGGTGTACCAGGAGGACGACGACAACATGCAGGAACTCGGCGAGGAATTTTGCGAGGAGCTCAGCCACGCGCGCTACACGCTTGCGGTCGTTGCATAGCCATGAGTTTCGACACCTTCAAGGCTGAGCAAAAGGTCATCGAGCGGGCTCAGACCGCCCTGGCCAACCTTGAGCAGGCGGATGTGACGGCCGAGTTCAAGGCGCTTTTCGCTGCCTACGTCAAGCTCTTCAAGACCACGGCGCGACTGGTCAAGATGAGCGACCGCAGCGAGGAACGCCTGAAGGATGCCAATACGACCATTTCCCGCCAGCAACAGGAGCTTGAAAGCGCGCACACGAAGCTCTCCGAGCATGCCCACCTGCTGGAGGAGAAGGTCAAGGAGCGCACCAAGGAACTGGTGTCCGCCCAAGGCAAGCTGGAGAATCTGGTCCAGCTTGGCATCGCGCTTTCCATGGAGCGGCAGCACGCCAAGTTCATGGAAATGATCGTCGAGGGCCAAAAGGAATTGACCAACGCCGACGGCGGCATTCTTTTTACCCGCCACGACGACGAGCTGCGGTACGAAATCCTGCGTTTCGACACCCTGGACCTGCGCCTGGGCGGGCTCTCCGGCCGTCCGGTGGACCAATCGCCCATCCGGCTGCGCGATGCGGACGGCAGACCGCGGTATTTCAATCCCATTGCCCAGGCCGTGCTCACCGAGCGCACGATCAACGTCCAAAACCTGTACGAGAGCAAGGATTTCGATTTCGCCGATTTTTTCGCGTTCGACGGGCAGCACGGCTACCGGTCGCAGTCCCTGCTCGCGGTGCCGCTCAAGCCGCGCAAGGGCGAGGTCCTGGGCGTGCTGGTGCTGGTCAATGCCCGGATCAGCGGCACGGGCAAACTCATCGGCTTTGACGCGGATGCCGAACGGTTCATCGAGGCCCTGGCCTCCCAGGCTGCGGTCGCGGTGGACAACAAGAACCTCATGGAGGCCCAGACCCAGCTGCTCGACGCGATCATCCAGGTCATGGCCACGGCGATCGACGCGAAATCCCCCTACACCGGCGGCCACTGCGCCCGGGTGCCGGTTTTGAGCGGCATGCTGGCCAAGGCGGCCTGTGCCTCCGAGGAAGAGGATTTTGCCGACTTCGACCTCACGGAAAACCAGTGGCAGGAATTTCACCTGGCGGCCTGGCTCCATGACTGCGGCAAGGTCACCACGCCCGAATACGTGGTGGACAAGGCCACCAAGCTCGAGACGATCCGCAACCGCATCCATGAAGTGCGCACGCGCTTTGAAGTCAAACTACGCGACTACCGCATCGAGCACCTGGAAGCGCTGTTGCGCGGCGAGGACCCCGAAGCGCGTCTTACGCTGCTGCACGAAGCGGAAAACGCCTTGTTCGAGGACTTTGCCTTTGTGGCCCAATGCAATGTGGGTGGTGAAGGCATGGCCCCGGAGCGGATCAAACGTCTGGAACAGATCGCTTCGCTTACGTGGCTGCGCCATTTTGACGACCGGCTGGGGCTTTCCGCCACCGAATTGCAGCGTCTGGCCACAATCCCGCCCGCCCCCCTGCCCGCCGAGGAACATCTTCTGGCCGACAAGCCCGAACACATTATCGGACGCCCCAAGGACGAAGCGCTCCTGAGGGAGCTTGCGGGCTATGGCATCACGATCAACGTGCCCAAAAATCTTTACAACCAGGGCGAACTCTACAACCTGTGCATCGCCCGGGGCACCTTGACCGAGGAGGAACGCTTCAAGATCAACGAGCATGCCATCCAGACCCTGATCATGCTCAAGGCGCTGCCGTTCCCCAAACAGTTTGCCAAGGTGCCGGAAATCGCGGCCGCGCACCACGAGACCGTTGCCGGCACCGGCTATCCGCGCCAGCTCGGCGGCGAGGCGATGAGCATCCAGGCCAAGATCCTGGCCATCGCCGATATCTTCGAGGCCCTGACCGCTTCCGACAGACCCTACAAGAAGGCCAAGACGTTAAGCGAAGCCATCAGGATCATGAGCTTTATGCGCAACGACAAACACATCGACGCAAAGCTGTTCGATCTCTTTCTCGCCAGCGGCGTCTACCGCGAATTCGCGGAGAAATACGTCCGGCCGGATCAGATTGACGCGGTCGATATCGCGAAGTTCTTGAGCAAACCAAAACCAGCCGGCACGTCGTCATGACGGGGCATGCGGCGAGACGCCAGCCGGCCTTGGGGTCCTCCACGTTCAATCCACGGGTGTACCATGGCCTTTGATGCCTATAAAAATGAAAAAGCCGTGCTCGACCATGCGGACACCCTCCTGGGCCTCCCGGAGGGCGTTGACTTCGAAGACGAATATCGTGCCCTCTATAAATCGTATGCCAAACTCTACAAGCTCCTGCGGCGGCTCATGACCATAAGCGACCGCATGGAAAAACACCTCAAACAAGCCAATCAGACCATCGATGCGCAGCGCCGGGCCCTGACCGCCGCCCATGACGATCTCGCCAGCCGGAATATCGAACTTGAGACGAAGAGCAACGCGTTCGAGTCGATCTTCAACAACAGCGCCCTGGGCATCGCCCAGCTCGCGCCGGATGGTTCGTTCGAACGGGCCAACCAAAGGCTTTGCGAACTCCTGGACGTCCCGCCTGAAGCGCTACGAGGGCACCGGTTGCAGGACTATCTGTTCGATCTCGGCAGCGGCCAGGGCGACGAGGTCGGATTGGGCTGCCCGGAGCCTGGGGAAATCCTCCAACTGGAGCGCCGGATCAAGACCGGCACAGGCCGCGTTTTTTTCGCCGAGCTTTCCGGCAAGGCCCTGAATCCGGCCTGTCCCAAGGCCGGGGTCATCTGGATCGTCGACGACATCACCAGCCGCAAGGATCTGGAAAAATTACATGCCGACGTGCAACGGATCATGCAGCACGATCTGAAAGGTCCGCTCAACGGCATCATCAACCTCCCGGACATTGTGGCCCAGAGTGACAACCTCAATCCGGAACAGATCGAACTCCTCGACCACATCGCGTCTTCGGGACGCAGGATGCTCCGGCAGATCGAGCTCTCGCAGGACATCTATAATATGGAGACCGGGCGCTATGTCTTCGAGGCGAAACCGGTCGATTTCGTCGCCGTTGTCCGCACTGTCCTGCAAGAGTATCAGATTTTGGCGGAGCGTTCTGGCGTCACACTGCTCGCCATGCACGGCGCTCGTGCAATAAGGCCGGAAGATCGTCTGGTCGGCGCGGCTGACGAACTGTTGAGTTGCGTCATGCTGGGGAATATCGTCAAGAATGCCATTGAGGCCTCGCAACACGGCGAAACCGTCCGCATCTGTCTGGAAGGCGCCGCAGGCATTACCCTGGAGGTGCACAACCAGCAGCCGGTGCCGCCGCATGTCTTGCCGTATTTCTTCAATAAATATGTCACATTCGGGAAAACTGGCGGTACCGGCCTTGGTACCTACAGTGCGTTTCTCATGGCCAAGACCCAGGCCTGCGGTCTGGAGGTTGCCTCCAGCGAGACCGAAGGGACCCGGGTGACCTTCACGATTCCGCGGTATTGTGTTGTAAGGCAAGCACAGGCAACCCAGGTGGGCGATCTTCCAAACAGGAGGGCATGATGCACGACGCGGACACGCGCAAGCAGACGTTTGACAGCGCATTCGCCGAACGGGTTCTGGAGCAGATCCCGACTCCGATCATGGCGGTCAACAAGGATTTCGAAATCATTTTCATGAACGCGGAGGGCCGCGCGCTTTTGGGCGCGAGCTGGGAAGAAATAAACGGCCGGCACTGCTATGAGGTCATGCATTCCGTCCACTGCAATACGCCCGATTGCTGCATGAACAAGGCCATGGCCAACGGGACGTCCTTCATGGCCCGCAACGAAATCCACATGGACGGGCGCAAGATCCCCATCGAATACTCGGCCACGCCGTTTTTCGATGAAAAGGGCGAACTCGTGGGCGGCCTGGAATACGTGTTGGACATCACCGAACGGGTGCAAGCCGAAATGCGCATGCGCGAGCAAAGCCGCACCATCCAGGAAATCTCCACCCCCGCCATCAGCCTTTGGGACGGCATTGTGGTCCTGCCCATCGTTGGCGTTGTCGATTCGCTGCGCGCCAAACAAATGATGAGCACCATGCTGGCCAAGATCAAGGAAGTCTCGGCCAAGACCATCATCCTGGACATCCAGGGCGTGGCCGCCGTGGATACGGCCGTGGCCAACCATCTCATCAAGATCACCAAGGCCACCCGGCTCATGGGCTGCCGCTGCATCATCTCGGGCATCTCCCCGGCCGTGGCCGAGGCCTTGGTGCAGCTCGGCATCGACCTTGGCGACGTGGCCACCAACTCCACGTTGCGCGACGCCTTGGCCGACGCCTTTACCCAATTGCATTTCGAAGTCAGAAAAACAAAATAAGTCCGGTCTGTTAGGGAGAATATCATGAGCCTCGATCAGCCCCTGGGCAAGGATTGGCGCGAGCCGGCCGGACGGGGCATGCATGTGGTGGACGGGGTGCTGATCGCGCCCGCGCCCAACGACTTTGACGACCGGGCCTTCGTGGCCCTCAAAAAAGAGATCCTTGCCAAGGTCCATGGGGAGTCGTTGCGCGCCATCGTCATCGATGTTTCAAGCGTCCTCATGCTCGACAGCGCCACCTATGCCATGCTCGCCAATACGGCCAGGATGCTTGGCCTGCTCGGGGCTCGGGTCGTGTTCGTGGGATTCCAGCCCGGAGTGGTCTCCACGCTGATCGATTTGGACGTCGACACCAGCGGGCTTGCCACCGCGACCTGCCTTGAGGACGCCCTGGAACTCCTCAGCCAGCCGTCTCGCCGCGACGCCGAACCGGAGGAGCCAGCCGAACCAGGGGACACGGCGGAACAAGCCAGCCCGGAGGACGAGACCGATGCGTGAGGAACACCGGTGGACGGACATCGTCCTCCAGGTCAGCGAGCCGGTCGATAACGCCCTGGCCATCAGCGCGGCCAGACAACTCTGCGCGGAGATCGGTTTCGTCGAAACCGAACAGTTTCTGATCGCCTCCGTGGTCTCCGAACTGGCCACGAACATCATCCACTACGCCGGGCGCGGAGAGATCCTTCTCAAACGCGTGCAGGACGGCGGCACATGTGGCATCGAGGTGTTGGCCAGGGACAACGGCCCCGGCATCGCGGACCTGGAAAAGGCCCTGACCGACAACTACAGTACCGGAGGAACCCTTGGGCTCGGGCTGCCGAGCGTCAAGCGCATCATGGACGAATTCACCATCGAGTCGGCGCCTGGCAAGGGTGTGCGCTGCCTGAGCCGCAAATGGAAGAAATAGCATGGCCAATACCGAAAGCGGCCTGGCGACCCGAGCCCTGACCGGTCCGGCCGAGGAATGCGGCGACGCCGGCGTGCTCATCGAGCGCGACGGCTGGCTGTTCGCGGCCCTGGTGGACGGTCTGGGGCACGGTCCCAGGGCCGCGCGCATCGCCGCCCTGGCCACGGCCTATCTGGAAGGGCACTGCGCCCAACCGCTGGTCGCGCTCCTCGACGGCTTGCACGAGGAGCTGAAATCGACCCAAGGGGCCGTGGCGTGTCTGTGCCGCCTGGATCTGGCCAGCGGCGAACTGTGTATGGCGGGCATCGGCAACATCACCTGCCGCATTTTCACCGGCCTCGACTCCGAACGCCTGCTCTCCCGCGACGGGGTGCTCGGCTACATGCACGCCACCCCCAAGGAATACACGCGCCGGCTTGCCCCGCACAGCCTGCTCCTGCTGCATTCCGACGGCGTGCGCGAGCACTTCCAACCCTATGAACATCCCGGCATCCTCAAGGGCGCGGCCGGCACGGTGGCCGCCCAGATCGTGGAAAAATTCGGCAAGGGCGACGATGACGCCTCCTGCCTGGCGGTGAGGTATCGTCGATGATCACGCTCGGCGACTTCTGGTTGCAGGACACCGACACGTTCAACGAATCGCGTCGCAAGGTCCTGCGACTGGCCAGAGCCCTTGCTTTTGACGAAATCACCGGGTCCAGATTGACCGCCCTGTATTCCGAGTTCTGCCGCGAAGCCCTGCGCACGCGCTTGGGCCTGCACCTCTGGCTTGGGCTGTCGCACGACAGCCATGGGCAGGCGCTGGTGATCGAATTCCGCTGCCAGCACCGCCCCCTGGAGCAATCCAGGGCCGGCCAGGCGGTTTTCGACCATTTTGCCGCGTTCACGCTTCCCGGCTACGCAGCGGCCTATCGCGGCATCAAATACACCAACGCCGCGTTCAAGCCTACGCCGACGCTCATCGAGGACCTGCGCGAGATGCTGGCCAAGCCTTCCCGCGAGGAACTGCTGCGCGATCTCAAAAGCCGCAACGAGGCCCTCAGCCGCAGCGAGGCCCGCGTCGCGGCGGTGCTCGAAGGCGCTCCCGATGCCCTGCTCCTGGTGGATGACCAGGGCCGCATCACCTACGCCAATTCCCAGGCCGAAAAGACGTTCGGCTACCGTCGCGAGGCATTGCTCGGCCAAAACATCGACCTGCTGGTGCCGCTGGCGGTACGCCCCGGGCATCAGGACAAGCTCGAACGCTTTTTCCAGGGCCAGTGCCGCATGGATCTGGGGGCCGAGTCCAATCTGACGGCCCTGACCCAGGACGGGCGGACCATCAGCGTCGATATCAAGCTGTCCCCCCTGCAAACCGAGAGCGGCGCCCAGGTCATCGCCTCGGTACGCGACGTGACCGAGCAGAGGAAAAACCAGGAATTGGTCAGAAAGCTCTCGCTGGTGGTCGAGCAAAGCCCGGTCAGCGTGGCCATAACCGACACCGAGGGCTGCCTTGAGTACGTGAACCCGGCGTTTTGCCAGGTCACGGGCTACCGTGAGGACGAAGTCATCGGCCGGTCGACCGGCCTGCTCAAGTCGGGCAAGACGCCGGACAGCGAATACGAATCCCTCTGGCAGACCATACGCGCCGGCAACATCTGGCGGGGCCAGTTCATCAACCAGAAAAAAAGCGGCGAGGAATTCTGGGAAAGCGTGTCCATCGCGCCGATTTTCGACAAGAAGCATGCGATCACCCACTTCGTGGCGGTCAAGCTCGATATCACCGATCGCATGCGCATGGAGGAGGCGATTCGCGAAAGCGAGGTCAAGTACCGCGAGCTGGTCGAAAACGCGAGCAGCATCATCCTCAAGCTGGACTGCGCCGGAAACATCATCTTTTTCAATGAATTCGCTCAGAAATTCTTCGGCTACACCGAAGCCGAAATCCTGGGCCAGCCCCTAGTCGGCACCATCGCGCCGCGACGGGAGGGCAGCGGGCGTGACCTGGCCACACGCTTGCGCGATCTGGTCGAACACCCGGAGCGTTACGAGAAAAACGAAAACGAAAACGTCTGCAAGGACGGCCGCCGGGTTTGGATCAGTTGGACCAACCGGGCGCTCTATGATGCGGGCAGCGGACAACTCAGCGGCGTGCTCTGCATCGGGCTGGACGCCACGGAACGCAAAAAGTCCCAGATGGAGCGCGACGAGGCCCTGGAAATCATCTCGGGCAGTATCCGCTACGCCAGCCGCATCCAGAAGGCCATCCTGCCCGGACCCGAGCCCTTCGAGGCCGCGGCGGCCGGACATTTCGTGATCTGGAAGCCGCGCGACGTGGTCGGCGGCGACGTCTATCTGGCCTCGGCCTGGGGCGACGGATTTCTCGTTGTCCTTGGCGACTGCACCGGCCACGGCGTGCCGGGCGCGTTCATGACGCTTATTGCCTCCGGGGCGCTGAGCCATGCCCGGGGCGAGGTCGAACCCGGCCAGGTGGCCGGGCTTGTGCGGCGCATGCACCAGCTCATGCAAACGAACCTGAACCAGCACATCCACGGCGGCGACTCGGACGACGGCATGGAATTGGGGGCGCTTTTCGTACGGCCAACGGCGGGCACGGTCTGTTTCGTCGGCGCGCGCTTTCCGCTCTTCATCCAAAAAGAGGGTGAGATCGTGGAGCTCAAGTCCGACAAACGGGGCATCGGCTACCGCCACATCCCCTATGACCAGGAATTCACCGAGCAGGTCCTGGGCATCAGCCCGGGATTGCGAATCTATATGGTGAGTGACGGCGTGATCGACCAGATTGGCGGCGTGCAGCACCGCGCCTTCGGGAAAAGGCGTTTCAAGGAATTGCTTGCCAGCCTTGCGGGACTGCCCATGCCCCGGCAAGGCGAACGCCTCTACCAGGCGCTCGTCGCTTACCAGGGGCAGGAAGCGCGGCGCGATGATGTCTCGATTGTGGGGTTGGAATTCTAGCGGCGGGCCCTCATGCCGCGGCCGGACAGGAAAGCATTTTTCCCGCAAGGAACCGCTCCGGACTTGGGCGAGACCGCAACCAACGACAGCACCAGAGGAGGACCCATGCGACAACTCCTTCTTACCTGTAGCATCGTGTGGCTCATGGCCGGCACGGCCTTGGCCGGCGAAACCTTGGTCAGCGTCAAATCCTCCAAGATGGTTCGTTGCGGCGTCAGCACCGGCATTACCGGCTTTTCCGAACAGAGTGCCGAGGGGCACTGGAGCGGGATGGATGTCGATTTCTGCCGCGCCGTGGCAGCCTCCGTCCTGGGCGACCCCCAGCGCGTCTCCTTCAAGGCCTTGCCGACATTGGCCCGGTTTACCGCCCTGATGGGCGGCGAGATCGACATCCTGGCGCGCAATACGACCTGGACGTTGCGGCGTGAAGCCGCGCTGCGCATCGTCTTCACCGGGCCCCTCGTCTACAGCCCACAGGGCGTCTTGGTCCATGCCGCAAGCGGAATACGCGGGATAGCCGACCTTAATAACACCAAAATATGTGTCGTAAAGGACTCTACCCAGGATGCTTCGCTCCATTTTTGGGCCATGCGACAAGGTTTCCATATCGAAAAGCTTGGTTTCGACACCGACGAACAGGCGCGAGACGGATTTTTCCAGGGAGCATGCCAGGGGTATGCCAGCGACGCCATGCTGCTGGCCGCCATGCGCCTGAAAGCCCCCGGAGGGAAAGACGCCTACGGCATCATCCAGGACGACCGCACCCTGGATCCGCTCTCCCCAGCCGTGCGGCAAGGTGACGATGCCTGGCGACAGCTCGTGGAAGCCGTCTGGGCAAGTTTGCTGCTGGCGGAAGAGTACGGTTTGGCGCAAAAGGATGTCATGCCCGATATGCCCATGAGTCCGGCCAAGGAAGCCTTTTTGCAAAAGTCCGACGCCATGGCCCAAAATTTGGGCATTGAGCCGGGCTGGGCCGCCCGTGCAGTGGCCGCGGTAGGAAACTATGGGGAGATGTTTCAACGGAATTTGGGATCAAAAAGTCCCTTGGGCCTCGAACAAGGGCCAAACCGACTCTGGTCTCAAGGCGGCCTGATGGTTCCTCCTGATTTCTAGCCCTGATTGAAACGCCAACAGCCGGGGAAATACCATGCTGGACGCGCAAACACTGTGGATCACCGTCGTCTTCGGGTTGGTTATCCTCTGCATCGCCTTCAATATCGCGGACATGACGCTCCTCGCCATGCTCGGCCTGTGTGTGCTGACCATTGCCGGACTCGTCAGCCATACCGACGTGTTCAATGCCGCCAGGGCCTCATCGGGTTCCCTGGCGCTGCTTTTCGGCGGCATGGTCGTGGCCAGGGTTCTCGCCCCGACCGGTATTTTCGACAACCTGGGGACGCGTTTCCTCATCCTGACGGGCGGCAGCGGCCGGCGCTTCCTGCTGCTGCTCACTGCGCTTACCGCCGTGGTCTGCGCCATCTTGCCCAATGCCACAGCGGTCATCCTCATCGCGCCCATCGTCATCCAGGTGTGCAAGGAACTTGATACGGACTTCACCGGCCCGCTGATCCTCACGGCCATCATCAGCAATGCGGCCGGACTCCTCACCCTGGTCGGCGATCCGGCAACATTTCTTGTCGGGCAGGCCGCCGGCCTGTCCTTTCTGCAATACCTCCAAAAAATAAGCCCCGGCGGCTTGCTGAGCATCCTGATCGTGATCCCGCTCATGCCGTGGCTGCTCGGGCCGATCTGGAAGGCACGGCGCCGTCTGTCCCCGGACCTCCGGCCAGAACCCGTCGCCCGCTTGGGGTTTTGCGTCTTGTCCCTGTGCGCGCTGGCGGCGATGGTCGCCCTGTTCCTTGTCGGCGACTACCTGCCCATCCCCATCATCCCGCCAAGCGCCGCGATCATCGGGGCGAGCCTGGCCCTGCTCGCCCTGCACGTCTCCCGGTACGAATCCACGGAAGCCGTCTTCCGGGACATCGATTGGCGCACGCTGGTCTTTATTTTCTGCATGATGTGCTTTGTCGAGGAGATCACCAAGACCGGTGTCATGAGTGGGTTGTCCCGCATGCTCTATGCCGCCTTCGGCGACCATCTCCTGGAAACGTCCCTGGTGTTGCTCGCGGCCATCGGATTTCTTTCCGGTTTCCTGGCCAACATCCCTGTCGTTGCCGCCGCGATACTTCTGGCCAAAGGGTATCTGGTCATGGCGAAAATGGTGCCCGAACTCGCACTGGGGTTCGGTTTCACCGATTGGCCGCCGCAGTCGCTGCCCATTTTCGCGGGGATGATGTTCGGAGGCACGCTCGGCGGCAATGTCACCCTCATTGGCTCCTCCGCCACACTCGTGGCGGCCGGAATAAGCGCGAGCCACGGCAAGCCCATCCCTTTTGCCGCGTTCATGCGCTACGGGGTTCCCATTGCCGCAAGCCAATTGGCGGCTTCGGCCCTTTATATCTGGCTTCTCGCCCTGTCCGTTTCCTAAGCGGCAAGGGGCATCACGTTGCGCGATGCCCGCGCGCGCCAGTAGCGCAAGGAGCGCTACGCAATGGTCCGGCGGCATGTTGGGACCGAAAGCTAGAATTGTAACAAGCTAAAATCATGAAGGGATTCCAAAGGGCGCGAGCCCTTTGGCCGCCGGAGGCGCTTCCAACGACGTCTTCTCGAACAGGACCGCACCACACCCTTGACGCGGCGGCGGCCAAGCGCCACCGCCGCGCCCCCGGCCGTGCCTCTTTACTGCATGCGGCGAATCGATTTGGCGATGTTGTCGTCATTGGGCGCATACCCCTTGGGGGAAGCCGGCGGGGGCAAGGTGACGTCCTTGGCGACCTTCTCTTTTTCGTAGAGCTTGGCAAGGGCATCGATATCCACGTCGTTCAGGTCGAGTTTCTCGGCCGCCTGGCCGAAGTTCGCGGCGGAATAATAGCCCAATTTCAGCGACCCCGTAGCCGCGTTGGCCTTGAGCTTGATCTTCATCTTTCCCTTGCGCCAGCGCGCCACCTCCACGCCATTGTCCAGGGCGACGGAAGGCTTGCCGAATGCCGCCACCAGCCGTTTGACCATGGCGTCACGGCCGATCAGACCGTCCAAGCGGACATAGGCCGCGAAAAACTTGCCCGCCGCGAACGCGTACACCACCACCGGCGCTCGGCCGTTCAGGCGGTAGCGTTCGTTCAGGTTGACGGCGTAGGTCACGTCGCCATCTTTTTTAATGGTCATGAAGGACGGCAAGGTGGCAAGGGGCGTTCCGAAAGCCGTGCCCGCGAAGCCCTCGGGCTGACGCGCCATGGCCGGCCCCCCCAGCATGACGCACGCCACCAGGACCATGCAAACGATCCAACCGCGCATATCCCCTCCTCCCATCACCTTTTTTTCCACCGTACCGTACCCCGGTTGCCAAACGCAAGGCGCACGCGTTGCGTCCCGGGCAGTTCAGCCGTTTTTGCATCGCCACGCGCCCGAAAAACGCGGTCGCACCCGCCGGAGGGCGCGGGATGCGGCCGGCGCCGCCTTCCCGGCAACCTAGCGCGCCGCGACCACTGTTTTATCCGTCATGACCAGGACCGAGGCGGTGGTCCCGACGCGCAGCACGACACGTTCAGGCTTCTTGACGATGTGCACGCGCACGGGAACGCGTTGGGCCAGGCGAATCCACTCAAAGGTCGGACTGATGGAGGGAAGCAGATCGCGTCCGGTTGCGCCGTCTTGCTGGGCCACACCCTGGCCGACGCTCTCCACGACCCCGGTCAGGGGCTCGTCCGGATACGTCATGAGCGTCACCACGGCGTTGTCACCGCTTTGAATGGAACCGATGGTGCTCTCACGAAAATAGCCGACCACCCAATAGCTGTTGGCATCCACCAGGGCCAACAGCGGCTGGTTCGCCACGGCCTGGCTGCCGAGGCGCAAATTCAAGTTGGTGACATACCCATCCACGGGCGCGGTGATGCGGGTGAAATCCAGATTGAGTTTCGCCTGGTCGCATTGGGCCACGGCTTCACGAAGCAACGCGTTGTCCTCCCCGGGCGCGCCGAGCGCCGCCTTGGCCCGGGCCAACTCGGCCTCGGCCTGGGCTTTGGCGGCGTTCGCCTTGTCGAGCAAGCCCTGGGCTTGATGCAAATCCGCTTGGGCCTTGACGTAGCTTTCCTTGGTCAAATCGAAATCCCGCCGGGCGATACTGCCGCTCGCCACAAGGGATTGGTAACGGGCCAGGTCCTTTTCGAGCTCATCGTAATGCGCCTTGGCGCTGGTGACGCCAAAGGCCGCGTTGCGCACGGTGGTGACGCTTTGCTGCAAGGCCGCGGCGGCACTGTTGATTTGCTGTTCCAGGTTCCGGATCTGATCCCGCGTCTTGTCGAGATTGGCCCTGGCCTGATCGTACGCGGCCTGAAAGGTCCTCGGATCGATACTGCACAGCAGATCGCCCTTCCGGACATACTGGTTATCCACAAGCGGGATCGCCACGATCGGGCCGGAAACACGCGGCGTGATTTGAATGACATTGGCGCGGACTTGCCCATCACGCGTCCAGGGATGGACGACATACTGCCTGTACTTCAAGATGACCACACCCAGTGCGACAACAATAAGGGACGATGTCAGACAGACTTTTGCTGAAACTTTCATTCCACTCAACCCGCGATGACGAAGGTTTCGATCAATCCGGTAAAGATGATCACCAGGGCGATAAAGACGAGCGGTGGGGCAGCAAAATACCGTGACCAGCGTAATCGGGTCAGCTTTTTGACCACCCCATACGTCAGCAGCAACCCCAAGACTCCAGCCACAAGCAAAGGCGGCATATAAACGCCACCGATATTGACCTCACACGGTGCAGCAAGCATACGGCGCTCCTTTTCCCTGTTGTCCTAAAACCGCGACTCGCGCCAACGCGCCCAGTCAAAATCCGCAGCCAGGGCGGCATGGTGGATCAAGGCGCGATGGACGCCCCGGTATCCGCCGAGCAAGCCGTAAAGCGCGGCGGCGTGTTGGTCATCCATTTGATCCGAACCGGCTTCGAACGCGGCCTCGATGCCCTGTTCGATCGCGGCATAGGCCTGGCTGAGGGTTTCATGGAGGCGCGTTTCGGCCTCCTGGTCGCGCGCGGCATACGCCCACTGCCGCAACGCGTTCAAAAGCACCCCGTCCCAGGCCTGGAAATCCTGATCGATACCACCCGGGCAGGCCCGATTTTCCGGCGGCACGCTCGCGAGCAGGCGAAAGCAGTACGCGATGGAATGGAGACTCCCGACGAGGGCCCCAACGGCATTTTTCGCGCCGGCTTGCAGGACCGCATAGTCGACGCTATTTGCCCAACCGCCTATTTTCCCGACGGAGAGCTGCATGGCGGCCCATTGGGCCTCCAGCGGTCCCTTCCCCGCTCCAGCCGCCGGTCTCCCCCGCACACTCGTGAGATACCCTTCCGCCTGGCGAAAAAATCTCGCCATCACCCGCAAAAGCATCTTTTCAGGCTTCGAGCTGATCGGCACCTGGAAGATCGCCGCCGTGACCAGGATACCCGCCACCATTGCGGCCGCGTTATTCACGAAGGATGCGAAGTCATACGTCTGTTGGTTCTGGAGGTTGGTCATCATGATGAACGGCACGACGCCGGCCAGTCTGAGCGCCGCCAGCCGCGGCCGCCATGACACGTACGTAATGGCCGTGATGAAGACAAAGATCAGGAGCGCAAGACCGGCATAGCGCGAGAGCCCCGGCATGATAAAAACATAGAGAAACGCGGCGAAGACAACGCCAATGAGGTTCACGACCAGAAACTTCCGCCAATCCATCTGGGGTGCCATGATACCCATGAGGGTAAAAAGCCCGACAAAGACGACAAAGGCCAGATGTCCCGGCGGATCGACGAAAATCCAGAGCAGCGAACCCAACCACACGGACAGCATCCCCCGAAACAGAGCCAAGAGGCTGTCGGCATCGACCCGGCGTTTGCACTCCGGGGCAGCGTGCTCCGGCGGCGGCACGGCTTTGTGCCTGTGCGGCGGTTCCTTGATGGCCCGCAAACACGCGAGCAGGGTGCGGCTGTCCGCCTCGACGCGTTGCAGAGCCGCGAACGTTGTCAGCACGGCCGCCTGCTCCAAATGCGACAGCGTGGCCAGCTGTTGCTGTTCCAGGTGTAGTGTAAGGGGCGGTTCCTCTGTCAGGTCCCCTCCCTCCAGACTGTCCTGGAGCCTGGAAAAACGCCCCCCCATGGCCTCGTGCACCTGCGTCAGGTCGGGTACAAACCGCTCCAGATCCAAATGCCGCAATTCGGGAAAGCTCTCGTGCCAGAGGCGCATACTGGACAACATCGCCTGCAGTGCGCCGTGCAACCGCTGCCAGTAGCCACGGAGTTCCCGAATCTCGAATTGCTCCATTTCGGAGGCGTCAAGGCGGCGCTTCAATTGGCCCAGGAGCTGGTCACCGAGGGGCAGCCAGGACCCCACCGTTTCCTCCTGGCCGTTTCCGCGCAACAGGGAAAAGGAAAGATGCAGGATCTTGGCCTGTACCGCGAGCAGACTTTTGACGGTCGCATCCAGGTCACGGGAGCTGTGTTGGGGCCACAGGAACACCGAAACCAGGGCATAGACAAGGATGCCGAGCCCGGTCTCCTGCATGCGCAGGACGGCGGTGTAAAAGGCGTGTTCGGCGGTGGTTCCGATGATCGCTGCGGCGATGAGCAGACTAACGTAGCCGCTGAGAAACCAAAAATAGACGGCTTTGGAGCGTGTTATTTGCGCGGCACAAATCCCGAGATAGAGGGCAAGACCGGCAATACAGGCCCAGCGCTCCTGGGGGAAGAACGCGATCATGGCCAAGGCGACCACACCGCCGACGAACGTTCCGAGCAGGCGCTGCAAGCATTTCTTGAAGGTCTCGCCCACGGTAGGAAGACTGACCACGGCCACGGCAATGCAGGCCCAATAGGGATTCGACCAGCCCAGGGCCATGGCGCCTCCGCAAGCCAGGGACATGGCCAGACCTGTTTTGATGGATTCCTTGGCCGCCAATGAAAGTTGCAGCATAATCAAGCAGCGTGCGCACACCAGTGCTTTTCTTTCGTGAAGGGATATCGCTCACATCGTCCTCCTCAGCTTTTGGGAAAGAGAAGACTGACGTTTCGCCCCACTTGCGTCCTGCGCAAAACCGGAAACGGACTTACCGGCAAAAATCGCGCGCGTTGGGAAACCGGCCAGGGCGCGTGCAGCGCCCCCCCCCCGCCCGCACGCGGGCCGCATCTTATCTACGTCCGTAGACTTAATTCCCGGCATTGTCTACAGGCGTAGACACCATGTGTACCCCCTCCCCGAAGCCGGGTTGCGGTTGCCACCAGCAAGCTTCCATGCAAACCTCGGCGCGGCGCTTTCCGCATGCGAAAGGGGCAACACGCAAACGCCGCGGACCAATCACCGACCGCGCCGGGACAGCCTCCCCGGCACAGTAAACTGGCGGCACGGTCCGCACAGGAGGCCCTTGGATGGAACAACGAGACGGGCAGGAGACAGTGTCGCAAGCTCCCGCGAAACCCAGGCGCAACGCATCGGCAACGCGGCAGGCCATCCTCGACTCGGCGCGCCAGGCGTTTACCCGGGCGGGCTACGACGGTGTCGGCGTCCGGGAAATCGCCCAAAATGCCGGCGTCACGGCGATGCTCGTCAACCGGTACTTTGGTTCGAAAGAAAAGCTTTTTGAGGAAGCGGTCGAAGCGACGCTGGCAGTGCCCGGTATCCTGCGCAACGAGATCACCAAGGCCCAAAACGACATGCAGCGGCTCAGCCACGCCCTGGCCGCCGAACTCGTGGCCACCACATCCCCTGGCGTGAGCCCCCTCGACGGCATTCTCCTGCTCATACGCTCGGCCGCCAACGAACAGGCCGCCGCCATCTTACGGGAAAGCGCGGCGCGCCACTTAAAACCCCTGGTGGACATCCTTTCCGGCGAGGATGCCCCGGACCGGGCCGCCATGTTCCTGGCCGTTGTCTCGGGGTTCCTGCTCATGCGCCGCATCATCGCCGTGCCAGCCTTGGTCGAAGCCGGGCAACCCGCGCTGATCCAGCACTTGCAAGGGATTCTGGAGTGTCTTCTCTGCGAAAAGAAACAAGGATAGCCTGCGTCCTGCCATGCCGACGGCGGGACCGTGCCCGCCACGCCCCGTGCTAGGCGGCTTCGGGAGGCGTGGGGCTTGTCCCGGCAGGCGTGACCGAAGGCTGCGGCGGCAGCTTGGCCACCAGATAAAACGGCGAGACCGTGGCATCGAGCCCCAGGCGTGCCTGGGACGACTCCTCGCCCACCCGCAAGGCCGTGACCGACCCGACCCGGGTCCGTTTCTGATCGAGCAAGGCCAACACCTCGCCTTCCCGGACGCCGTGGCGGCGGCCCAACCCGAAAAGCAGCTCCCAATGGTCCTTGTTGCGGGCCAGCTTGTAGATGGGGCCCAGACCGCTGGCCTGCAAGGCGGCGTCCGTCTCGCCGGACAGGGTGAACTGGCGCCACAAGACGAACCCGGCCAGAATCGCCACCCCGGTCACCAGCCACCAGGGGCCGAAACCCAGGTACCGCTCGCACAGGGACAGGTAGCTGCGACGCATGGCCGCGGTATCCGCATAGACCGTGACGTCCACGACCGACGGCTCCACGGGCGGCGCGTCCGACCGCAAGGTCTCCCGGGGAAAAACTTTGAGCTTATGGGGCCCGAGCGGCACGTCCGGCCCGATGGTCAGCTCGGCCCGCCAAATGCGGCCCCGCAATTCCAGAAACCGGAGCGAAAACCCTGGTGCGTCGGCCTGCTGGGCCAGCACCTTGTCGTTGAGCAGGGCTATGCGCTGGCTTTCCTGCATCGTATCGTCGCTGCGGGGCAGGATATTGATGTTCTGCACGGATTCGGGAAGCTTGCCCACCACTTCGTACTGCCGACCCGGCAGGGCGCGCAGCATCTCGCCCCGGGCATCGAAAACGAGATAGAGCACGATGTCCGCCACGCCGAACACGAACAGCGCCAGGAGCAGCATCGACAGGCGATGGAGCAGCTTTTCCATGACCAGCCTCTACTCAAACGCGGTGGACTCGTCCAGGGCCTCCATCAAGGCCGCCTCCCGCCGCTTGATGCGCCGCAGGATGATGAAGGCGATGACAATGGTGGGGACAAACAGCGGCACGTAACTGGACAGGAAGGTTTCCGAAAAATCGGCCGTAGTATTGGCGCAGCGCAAAAAGGCATAGGTCAGTTCGGCCACGATCAGCACATCCATGGTCACCAGGGTGATGGTACGCTTGGCGGACAACGACAGGGACATGGTGCGCTCCTTTTGGGGTAGCGGAGGCGTCCCGTTGCCGAGACGCCTCCTGAGTTGGGGGTGGGTGGGGGTTATTTCTTGCGCAGGTCCTGCTTGGAAACGTTCATGACCTTGGCGGCTTTTTTCTTCTCGCCTTCCACGACGAAGGCGATGCGCAGGATGTCGCCGGGCTCGGGCGGGATACCGATCTTGGCCTGGCTCACGTCGTAGACGGATTCGATACCGGTATCATGCCCGTAGGGCGTGTCCTTGCCGAAGTTGGTATCGTATTCCACTATCTTGATGATTTTCTGATCCTTGTTATTTTCCAGGCATTTGCCCTGGACCACGCTGAAGGCCAGAGCCTGTCCGGCCAGGAAGCACAGGCCCACGGTCAGGGCCAGGGCGGTGAGAACGGAGTGACGACGCATGATGATTCCTCCCCTGCGGTTGGTCATTAGGCGGATTGCGCTTCCCGGGCCTTCTTCTCGCGCAGCTCCTGGGCCGCGCCAGAGAACATGATCTTCATGATCCACAGACAGATGATCGAAATGGTGCTGAGGATCAGCACGGCGGCCGGGCCATTGAACTTGAACTGCTTGAGGATGATGGAGATCATGCAGCACACCACGGCGGTGCCGAAGGCCAGGCGGATGCCGTAGCCCTTGGCGTATTTGGTGGCCACGGTGCCGATCTGGGCGCCGATGGCGGCACCGGAGAGCATCACGAACACGGCCACGAGCTCGATGCGGCCCTTCATAGAGTAGGTGAAGGCGCCGTACAGGCCGGAAATCATGACCTCGAACAGGTCCGTGCCCACGGCGATGTGGGTCGGGCAGCCGATCAGGTAGACCAGGGCCGGCATGCGCAGCAGACCGCCGCCGATGCCCAGGAAGCCGGCCAGCACGCCGGTGATGAAGCTCACGAAAATGGGCAGCCAGGCGGAACAGGTGAAGCCGGCGTTCTTGAAGTGGACCATGGGCGGCAAGCGGAACTTGTGCAGGGTCTTGTACCACTGCACGCCTTCGGCGCCGCGCTCGCCGGACTCGCCGGCCCGCTTGTTCTTGACGGCCTTGTAATAGTCGTAAAAGACCATCCAGCTGATCAGGGCCAGGAAGACCACATACACCCAACGCACGACCGAGCCGACCATTCCCATGCGTTCCAGCATCATGATGAGCTGGGCGCCGCACTCAATGCCCACCATGGTGCCGATGAGCATGACAAAGCCCAGTTTGTAGTCCACGTTCCCGAATTTCGCGTGGCGCATGGTGGAAATCATGGATTTGCCGGCGATATGGGCAATGTCCGTACCGATGGCGAAGGCCATGGGGAAGCCGAGGATGTTGAGGCCGGGGGTGACCATCCAGGCGCCGCCCATGCCGAAGAAGCCGCCAATGACGCCGACCGAAAAGCCGATCAGCACAAGCCCAGGCCAGAAGATCATCACGCCCGCGATGGGCATGTACATGTAGAAAACGCTGGAATCCATCGCTGTCCTCCAAGAATGTGGTGGTTTAGTGCTCGACGATCTTGCGCGACTTGAGGTCCAGGCCGGTCCGGCTCATGATGAAATCCATGAGCACGCCGAGGAAGCAACCGTAGGCGGCGGTCAGAATCACCGCCCAGGTGGCGAACAGCACCTGGTTGAAGTTGTAGAGATTGGCGATGTACTTGACGAGGCTGGAATCGATCAACCGGGTGTCGGCCACCACCACCAGCTCGCTCGCTTTGTCCCCGCCCGCCAGGGCCAGAGCCGGAATACACAGCACCACCAAGAGGGCGATCACAGTTTTCCAGGTGAGACGACGCATACGATTTCCTCCGCGCGTTGCAGTTACTTCACCACGAACACGGAACACGGCGCGTGGGTCACGACGGCCAGGGCCACACTGCCCACCAACAACCGTTCCAGGTTCGACTTGCCCTTGTGTCCGATCACGATGCGGTCCGCCCCGATCTCCGCGGCCAAGCCGGCGATGCAGCCGGCCGGCGACTGCCCCTGCTCCACCCGGCCGGTGGCGGTCAGCCCTGCCGCCATGGCCTGGGACACGGCCCGGTCCACGACCCGGCTGGCCGCTTCCTTCAACTTGTCGTTGAAACCCGGCGGCATGTCGTCGATCTCGTCGAGCACCGGCGCCACGGACAGGACAGTCACTACGGCCGCCTGTTCCCGCGCCATGGCCACAGCGGCTTGCAGGACTTTTTCGGCGAAAGGCGAATCATCCAGGGCCACGAGGATCTTCATGGGGGGGACCTCCCGGTTTAAAGGGTTGGCATGCTGCCGGATCGTCCGACCGCGTCTCTTCTTGAGCAATCGACATGCCACCGATGACGCTGCCTGATTTTATCCCCACTATTCCTGAATGTTACAAAACGAATTCGAATCCGGCCTTGACAGGTTGCCCGGATCTGGCATGGTCCCTTCAAACTTGCAAAAGTGAAAGTTCCTGGAAAAAGACACTCCTTTTTCCGACAAACCTATCTGGCAAGAATCCGGCAAGATCGCCTCTGTCAGAAGAGGGACGGATTGCGATAAAAATTTCCCAAAGTGGGGACCGGCATGACCTGGACGGACTTGGCTTCCCGGATGCAAATGCGGTTTTCCCCGGTTTTCATACCTAAGAGTTTGAAAATCAGGACAAAACTTCTGGTCGTGCTCATTCCGTCCGTGGTGGCCATTCTCATGGTCACCGGCTACGTCACCTACCGCTTCTCGCAACAATTCCTCGAAACCGCCTTGGAACGCATCGGAATCGTGCAAACCATGGCCCTGGCGCGATCCCTGGAAGAGGCCTTGGCCATGGCCCGGAGGGATTTGCTGTTCTTCGCGTACCAGCCGCCAACCCCGACAGCCATGGCCACCTATCTGGAGCGGCTCAACGAACTGCGTTCCGTGCCCTACCGCGAATTCGGCTATCTCGACCTGGAAGGCCGGGACCACGTGCTTTTCACCACCGTACGCGACCACGTGACGCGCGTGCCGACCGAGGACATCGAGGACGTCCGGCCCACGCCCTTCAAGCTCCTGGAACAGGGCCGGGACATGGCCCCGGGCCAGGCGCTGCTCGGCAACATCGTGCACCTCGACTACCACCTGACCGCGGGCACGGGCGCGGAGCTGATCGAATCCACCGAGGTCTTCCGCCTGGTCGCTCCGCGCACCGATGCCGCGGGCAAGGTCCTGGGCCTCTACCTGCTCAGCGTCGGCGCCCGGGACCTGCGCAACATCCTGTCCCTGTATAATTCCGCCAAATCCCCCATCCACGGCTACGAACGCAGTCCCGAAGTCCGCTACAGCTTTCTGTTCGACACCGAAGGCTGGGCCCTGTTCCAGTCCGAGGACCTGGAAAAGCCCCAGCTCGAACTCACCACCTACCTGGTTCGGGCCGGCTATTCCGGGACCCTGGGCCGACGCGGCATGGAGTCGGCCTTCCGGCCCGAAGCCCAGTACAAGAATTATTGGAAAATGGTCGGCGAGGTGCGCGAAGGCCGCAGCGGCATCATCAACCGGGCCGATACCGCCCAGCAGGGTATCGGCGAATTCAAGACCTTTTTCATGCCCTACGCGCCGGTGCTCTACCAGAGCTCCGAAAACAGCCTGCCCAAGGTCGTGGCCGGCGTGGCCAACATGGACAAGAGCCAGCTCACCCTGCGGGCCGGCTACAAGCAGGTGGACGTAGTCTTCATCATTACGCTCGCGGCCATCGTCCTGGTCACGGGCATCCTCATCCTGCTCGCCCGGGGTATCACCCGGCCCATCATCGAGCTGTCACAGGCCGTCACCCGCATCGGGAACTCGGGCGAGCTGGCGCTGCCACCCTCCAAGGACCGGGACCACGAGACCTCGCTGCTCAAAAGCGCCATCGACAACATGCTCGAAGCCATCCGGCGCCAGGTGGTCGAGATCCGCGACCGGGATCAGAAAATCGAGCAAGTGCGCATGCGCGAGCGGGCGAGCCTCGATCCGGCCAGTCAAGGCCGGCTCGAATCCCTGTTTCCGGAAATCAGGGGCGCGGGGCCCCTCATGGAACGGCTGCGGGCGGACCTGGCCAAGGCCGCCCAGGTCGAGGCCGACGTGCTCATCACCGGCGAGACCGGCACGGGCAAGCAGCTCGTGGCCGAGGCCATCCACCGCCATTCCCGGCGGGCCGGCCAACCCTTCATCTGCATCAACTGCGGCGCCCTGGACGAAAACCTGCTCCTCGACACGCTGTTCGGCCACGTCAAGGGCGCGTTCACCGAGGCCCGGTCCGACCGCAAGGGCGCCTTTCTGGAGGCCGAGGGCGGCTTGCTGTTCCTCGACGAAATCCAGACCGCCACGCCCAAGGTGCAGCAGGCGCTCCTGCGCGCCATTGCCATGCGCCGCATCCGGCCGCTCGGCAGCGACAAGGAGCTCGCCGTGGACACCCGCATCATCGCCGCCACCAACGTGGACCTGCGCGACGCCATCTCCCGGGGCACCTTCCGCGAAGACCTCTATTTCCGCCTCAAGGTGATCTCGGTCGACACCCCGCCCCTGCGCCTGCACAAGGAAAGCATTTCCCTGCTCGTCCACCACTTTCTCAAGCAGGCCGGCAGCGTGGCGGACAAACCGGGCCTCGGCCTGTCCCGGGGCGCCCTGGCCAAGCTCAATGCCTACGACTGGCCCGGCAACATCCGGGAACTCAAGCACTGCATCCTGCGCACGGCCATCATGACCGAGCACTCCATCATCCAGGACACGGATGTGGCTCTGGAACGGGATACGGGACCGTGGCCCACGCCGACCGGCGACAGCGCACTTCCGGCCGGGGACACGCCGTCTCCGGTCCTGGAAACCCCGTCCCCGCCGCCGGCCGCGCCGCCGAGCCTCAACGGCCGCCAGGCCCGGGCCCTGCCGGCCATTGTCCGCCAGGGTTCCATCACCCGCGTGGGCTACCAGGAGCTGCTGGACGGCCTGCCCCAGCGCACGGCCGTGCACGATCTCAAGGATCTGGTGGAAAAAGGCTGCCTCGTGAAGCGGGGCAGCGGTCCGGCCACGCGTTACGAGCCCACCGAAACCGCCATCGCCCTGGCCGTGGACCTCGCCGCCAACGGCTGATCCCCGGCCAGGACGCTTCCCCTACCCCTTGCGCCGCAACAGGCGCAGGCCGTTGCCGATGACGAGCAGGCTCGTGCCCATGTCCGCGAACACGGCCAACAGCATGGAGCCGTAGCCGGCCACGGTCAGCACCAGCACCAGGCCCTTGAGCCCCAAGGCCAGGGCGATATTCTGCCGGAGCCTGGCCACCGTATCCCGGGACAGTGTGATGAAGGCCGCGAGCTTGCGCGGATCGTCGTCCATGATGGCCACGTCGGCGGTCTCGATGGCCGTATCCGTGCCGGCCGCGGCCATGGCAAAGCCGATATCGGCCCGGGCCAGGGCGGGCGCGTCGTTGACGCCGTCGCCGACCATGCCGACCAGCCCGGCTCTGCCCGGCTGGGCAAGCAGCGTGTTCACGGCAGCCGCCTTGTCGGCCGGGAGCAAATCCCCCCGGGCCTCGTCCAGCCCCAATTCCCGGGCCATGGACTGGGCGGCCGCGTCGTTGTCTCCGGAGAGCAGGATCGTCCGGACACCCAGGGCGCGCAGGTCGGCCATGGCTTGCCGGCTGTGCTCCCGGGCTGTGTCGGCCACGGCGAACACGGCCAGGACTCGGTCCGCGTCGGCCAGAAGCACGGTCGTCTTGCCCGCGCCTTCCAGGGCGTCCAGCCGTTCACCTACCTCCGGCGGACACAGCCCGCCCGCGGCCAGCACGCGCCGGTTGGCCAGCACGTACTTCCGGCCATCGACCGTTCCTTCCACACCGTGGCCGGGCCGGGCGGTAAACGCCTCCACCGCCGCCAGGGGCAGACCGTCCCGACGCGCGGCCTCGGCCACGGCCCGGGACACGGGATGGTCCGAGCGCGCGGCCAAGGCCGCGGCGATCTCCCGGTTGCGAGCCGCATCCCCGGCCAGATACAGGCAGTCGGTCTGGACCGGACGGCCGGTGGTCAAGGTGCCGGTCTTGTCGAGGACCAGGGTGCGGAGAAGCTGCCCCTGTTCGAGGAACAACCCGCCCTTGACGAGCAGGCCCCGGCGAGCGGCCGCGGCCAGGGCGCTCACCACGGTCACGGGCGTGGAAATGACCAGGGCGCAGGGGCAGGCGATGACGAGCAGCACGAGTCCCTTGTAAATCCAGCCGGTGAAGGCTTCGTGCAGGACCACGGGCGGCACCACGGACACGGCCAGGGCCACGGCGAACACGGCCGGGGTATAGACCCGGGCGAAACGGTTGATGAACCGTTCGGTGCGGGCCTTTTTGCCGGGCGCGGTGACCACGGCCCGGGTGATGCGGGCCAAGGTGGAGTCGTCGGCCAGGGCCGTGCTCGTGAAAAGGAGCTCGCCCTCCCGGTTGATGGTGCCGGCATAAAGGGCGTCCCCCGGGCCCTTGTCCACGGGCAGGCTTTCGCCGGTAATGGGCGACTGGTCCACGGCCGAATTCCCGGCGGTCACCCGCCCGTCCAGCGGCACGCGTTCGCCCGGCCCCAGCCGCAGGAGTGTCCCGACCGCCACCGACCCGGCCGGCACTACATCAAGACTCCCGTCCTCCCGGCGCACGGTGGCCGTTTCCGGAGCCAGGGCCAAAAGCGAGGCCACGGCATTGTGGGCCCGCGTCAGGGACGCCGACTCCAGACGCTCGGCAATGGCGAAAAGCACCATGACCATGGCCGCTTCGGACAACTGGCCGAGCAGGATGGCGCCGGTCGCCGCGATGCTCATGAGGGCGTTGATGTTGAGGTCGCGGTTGCGCAGGGCGATGAAGCCCTTTTTGTAGATGGGCAGTCCGCAGGCGGCCATGGCAACCAGGGCGCACAGCCAGGGGAGCCAAGGCGTAGCGAGCCCCAGCCAATCGGCGGTCTCGCCCAGGACCGCGATGACCACGGCCAGGGCCTGGACCGGCGTCACCCAGGCCCCGACCGGTTGCACGGCCGGGCCTGTCCGCTCGGCCACGGGCACCGCTTCCATGCCGAGGCCGGCAATGGCCCGGGTGACCGGACCGAGATCGGACAGCGTATGCAAGACGGTCAGCTCCCGGGCGAGCAGATCAAAACGCAACGCGACCACTCCCGGCACATCGGCCAGGGCCTTGCGGATGAGCGCCTCTTCCGTGGGACAGTCCATGGCAGCGATGCGAAATACGGCGGTCTGACTGTCAGCCGGCGGCGGGAGGTCGGGACGTGAATGCGTTGTTTCCTTTGCGCCCTGGCAAGCGCCGCCGCAACAACACGGGGCGGCAGTCCCCGGGAAAGGGGCTCCCGGAGCCGGATGCTGGAGGTGTTCCTGATGGGCCATGCAAGTCCTCCTTGCCTTCTTTGCGCCCATGAGACACCCTGGAGCCACTCCAGGGTCAAGCCCTGAACACACGGCCCGAACATTTTTTCGAAGCCGTACCCTTGGCGACACAACCCATCCCCCGGGAGGCACCATGCGGATAGGCGAACTGGCCCGCCAGGCCGGCTGCGGCGTGGACACCGTGCGCTACTACGAGCGCGAGGGGTTGCTCGCTCCGGCGGATCGCGGCAACGGCAATTACCGGCAGTACGGCGAGGCGGATGTGGAGCGGTTGACGTTCATCCGCAATTGCCGGGCGTTGGAGATGAGTCTGGCCGAGATCAAGCTTCTGCTCGAACTGCGGGACGGTCAGGGCCGGAATTGCGGCGAAGTGGCCTCGGTGATCGAGGCCCATATCGGGCACGTGGCCGAGCGCATGGCCCGCCTGGAGGGCCTGCTGACCGAGCTGACCGCCCTGCGCGCCCAGTGCCAGGGACAAAGCCCGGTGGCCCATTGCGGCATTCTGCGGGGCCTGGCCAACCGCCGCGAAACGGAAACCGCTCCTGGCGGCACGGGTTGCGGCCGTTTGGACGACAGCCAATCCCTGCACCACGGCCATCCCGGCTCGGACACGTGACCGTGCCGGTCCGGGCTAAAGCGGCTGGCCAGGCGGATGGAAGCCTGAAAATATTTCATGATCCGCACAAAGTCGTTGACAGCATCAAGTGCTGCGTATATGACTCTTTTTCCCGTGTGGGCCGTTAACTCAGGCGGTAGAGTATCTGCCTTTTAAGCAGAGAGTCGCTGGTTCGAGCCCAGCACGGCCCACCAGCAGTCCGTCCCCATCGTCTAGTGGCCTAGGACGTCGGCCTCTCACGCCGATAACAGGGGTTCAAATCCCCTTGGGGACGCCAAAGAAAATCAAGGGTTTACAGCAAAAACGCTGTAAACCCTTTTTTCTTCCCCCACACTATCCCCCACAGCGGTTGGTAATTTGCGGGTTGACCCTCCACTTCTGCCTCGTATTTTAACCAGCGCCAAATGCTCCGCTTAGTCCTCAACCACAGGTTGGCGGACAGCTGTCCCCAGTGAATATAGACGACATGGCCCAGGTGGTTTATTTGGAAACACAAATACGGCTTTGATGGGGGGGGGATGGATTCAGTCGACAAACTGCAAGAAGTGGCTGTGGAAGAAGTTGTTTTTCAAAAGGTAATCCCCGCAGCAGAGCTAAGTAAAATACTTTCAGAAAAATATAAGATCATAGTAGAAAAGAAACGATTTATAATTGACGGCATGAAATTGTTGATATGGTTTTATGCTACATCAATTGCCTTAAACTATATATCACTGAACACTGAAAAAATTTACGGACTTTTCCCATTTGAACAAGCATTTTTAAAATTATACATTGTCATTATTGCATCTTTTTCGGTTGGCCTCCTTAGGCTTGTTTCATTTGTATTTCACCATGCATTAGACATTCCTGCCATATGTAGTTTTCCAGAAAAATCTGGCAATTCTGAGATGGAATGGGAAGACTTATCTTTCGAATTTCGTTCGTTAATAGAGAATGATTTGATGATAGTTAAAAATGGAAAGTCTCTTCTGGCTTGGTCACTTCGATGGCTAGCAAGTGGATTTGGGTTAAGTCTTCTCCCCATTGGAATAAAGGCTTATTATAGATATTTTTCATGAAGATATTGCTAAATTTTGTTGAGAATAGGTGTGACAACTACAAAGCGGCCCACCTCCGAAGAAGCAGGCCGCCCATGATCCGGTTGCCGGGACCTACGCCTTTGGCGAAATGATTAACTCCCTTATGGCCTTGGTTACGTCGAAGCCGGCATTCTCCCAGGCCTCTTTCCTGCTGCTGTCGCCCCATTTCACGCGGAACCCCGGTTCATCTTCCCGGGCCAGCTCCAGACCGGCAAGGCGTGACAGCTTGGTTGTAGCCTCCGCCACGGCGTTATGCCGTTCCCTGGCCAAGTCCAGCACACGGCCGTCATGGTCCACGTTGACCGCCACGGGCTTGAGGATGCGCGAATCAATCTCGGAGAAGTCCAGGTAGACCTTGAACCGGCCCCCCCGGGCCAGGAACACGAAGGCGTTCCAGACAGCCTTGATATGGCCCAGCCGGCGCATGAAGCGGGGCTCGCGGATAAGGCGCACATTGTCGTCGTTGTTGTCGCGGATGGTAAAGCGGCTATCCATGGCAGGCCTCCTGCCCCGCTACGGGGTGGCTTTCGTGGTCGAGGTGGGCAGAACTATGGGCCGGGGGTGTTTCGTCGATCCTGGAGCGTGAAACGGGGTCCTGTACTGTCCCAAACCCATACCGGAGTCCTTGCTCCCGACGCTTTACCCTGGTGGCCTCCGAGAAGAAGGGATTCCGTCCCCGCCGGTACGGCCAAAGGGAGCATGGGCCGAGGTCCAGATACTCTTTCCCTGCCGTGCAGCCGGCCGGGTCTTCCGCCGCCAAGCACTGGCCGGCGCAGTACGACTTGATGACCCGGACAAGACGACGGTCCGCCCCGGGCTCGATGGCCCCCATGCGCTGCCCGTGGAAGGGGCAGGCCGGCGAGGAGCATTCCGCGACAAGTGGGGCGCTGCCGCCCATGCAAGCGAGGCAGAAGGTACGGATCGCCAGAAGCGGCGTCCGCCGTTTCCCTTCGAAGCCTGGCAGGGGAACGGGGTTGCCCCGGCTCGGTGGCCGGGATAAGCGGGATTCAGCCATGGTCGCACCTCCTTCGTGCGGTTCGTGGTCAGGCCCCGGGGGAAGCGTCCACTTCCTGCCGGGGCCGCTTTGATTCATGCCTTGCTGTCGCCTTCGTTCTAATTTATCAAAACAGACAGGCCAAGGTTTGTTCCGGTATATCCGAACAAAGGGAGTGAAATATGATCACCAGCAAGGTCAAAAAAACAATGGGAAAAAAGGGGATGACCGTTCGCAGGCTGGCAGAGGAAACCGGCCTTGCACTTGAAACCATCATGCGCGCCCGTGGTGACATGATCGGCCGGTGCACGCTGGAAACCCTGGCGACCATCGCCGGGGCGCTCGGCTGCCGTGTTAAGGATCTTTTTGAGGAGGTCTGAATGCGCTAGAGTTGAATCTTGTGGAAAGATGTTCGAAAGATCGAACGTACCGGTTTTGAAACCAAGGAATACATTGATACCATAAATTATAGGAACGCCATGATGCAAACAAGTGACTATATCAATCTTGGAATTTTTATAGCGACATCATTAGCAGCGATTGTTGCCGGGCTGTATACAATCTTTACATACAAAATGCTTAAAACAATGAAAGCGCAATACATTGATATAAATAAACCAAAAATCCATGTTAAAATCGAAACGGAATTAAGCTCATCAATGGTCTATTTAGTCATTAGGAATATTGGTAACGGGATTGCTAACAATGTTTTGTTTTCTATAGATAAAGATTTTTATTCATTTTCACAAAAAAGTGACGATAAAAATTTAAAAAAATATCCACCATTTTCCAAAGGTATATCTTACATGCCACCAGGGGATGAGTATGTATACTATTTAGACCAAATGTGGAATTTCTCTGAACTAGATACCAAAAATAGTGATGGGAATAAAAAGTTAAATTCATGTATTTTTAATATATCTATCTCCTATTCATATGGGAAACAAGACTACAAAGAATCCTACGACATCGATCTCCGAAATTATTTACTAACAACAAAGACCCCAAGCCGTTTGATTGGTGAACTAGAAAAAATAAATTCTAACTTTAAAAAACTACTCGGAAAAATTAAATAATTATTTACAGGTAAAATCTCTAGCGCAGATTCGCGCCGAAGCCTCGCTTTTCCTGCCGGGCCTGTGCTGAACGCAGCGTTGAGAGATAAAAATAAGAGGCCGGATTGTGTTGCCCGCCTTACTTCCGACCGCACCTCTCCATCCGTGGCATTTCCTGTCCCCTTGCCCCTTCTACCCGAAGCGCCTACTCTCGTGATGCTCGCTACCCCAGTCTGACTTCCGGAAAGGCCCTCCGGTTTGCCCACCTCGGCTTCGGCCGTGTCGTGAGGAACATGAGGAGCTGGTCGTCCTCCAGGCTGGGAAGCGGGCTTTTTTATGTCTGCCCGGCGCGAAATCGTCCGCCTGCCCGAATCATCCGTCCTGAGCACCGGAAAGGCCCTCCGGGAAGACGGTGGGGACTCCCGCCGGACTCAACGGTGGTCGGGGTCGTCCACCCAGGATGGAGCTTTTCGCCCCGGTTTCGGCCAGGGCTTTTTTCTGCAACAAGGCCGCCGCCTTCAGTTTACCGCGCCTTGACCACCGGCAATTCCGCCCATGAGGTGGTGTAGCTCGGGGATTTGGCGGCTCGTTTCATTTGCCAGGGCTGTTCGGTGCCGCAGGCGGCCAGACGCAGGACATCCCGGCCAAAGCGGCAATTGATCGCATCCAGGGTGTCCATGAGACGCTCGGCCCTGGTGTCTGTAGCGGTCTAGGGTTTCTTGGACAGTTTGGGCGCGAAAGTCAGGCGGCCTTGGTGACCTCGGCCTTCTGCTGTTCCCTGACCTGAGCCGGAGACCGATAGCCATGCCGGCCGATGCGCCACTGTTGGTTGTAGATTTCCTTGAAGGCCAGGAGCGCCAACCGAAGCTCCTCGACCGTGTCGCAGCTGCGAACCCAGAGAAGGTTTTCCTTGAGGATGCGGACAAAGCGTTCGGCGATGCCGTTGCCTTGCGGCTCCCGAACGTAAGACGCTGAATCCGTTATGCCCAGGAATTTGATTTCATTCTGAAAATCGTCTGAGATGAACTGGCTGCCGTGATCATGCCGCAAGGTCAGGCCCTTGGCCACGTCCTTGCCGAAAGCGCCGAAACTGTGGCGGACGCCCTGGCGGATCGGTTCCAAAGCCTCGAAACGCGTGCCACGCTTGGCGGCGTGGATGCCGACCACCTCCAGAGAGCAGTGATCGATAGCGAAAAATATCGCTGCATTGCCTTCCTTGGCCGTGAGTGTTGTGGTCATGTCCGTGCCCCACATCTCGTCCACACGGGAGGTCTTGATCGTCCCGTCATGGGCCTTTGGACCGTGCGGGTGGCCGATGCGCGTGGGAGCGAGCCAATTGTTTTCGCGCATCAGGCGTAACGTCCGGGTCGGGGACGTCCGGATGCCCTTGTTGCGCAAGCCCGCCCAGATCTTTCGGTAGCCTTCACCGGGAAACGGGCGGGACGCTATCTCGGCTTTGATCTGTACAGCCAGTGCGGCATCACTGTGAAATCCTTGAGGCCCACGGCGTCGCCCTGGTCCTTTCGGCTGCTGCCGTTGCCAGTACACAGTGGAACGCGCCACCCCCCAGATGCGACAGACGCGCGCCACACCGTAAGCTTTTCCGGTGGAGATCGAGATGGACTGGCTCACTTCCTCGACCTCCGGAATGCCAAAGGGCGGTTTTGCTCTATGCGGGCGATCTTCTCCCGAAGCAGCTCATTTTCCATGGCCTGTTCGCCGATTTTCTCCCGCAGACGGCCAACCTCCACGGATTCCTTGACCGGATGCGGTTTCAGGCCGGCTTCCCCTGCCTCAAGAAAGGTGTCGCGCCACAGCGTCAACGTAGCTGCCGTCACCCCGAGCTCCCGGCTCACCAGATCAATGTCTTCTCCGCGAAGAAGCCGCAACACCGCTTGAACCTTGTGCTTCGCCCAAAATCGCTTGGGGGTACCTCCATCAAGACTCATCGGACACCTCCTCGACGACCTCGATAGTCGCCTAAGTTGGTGTCCAAGAAAACCCTATGCCGATCCACTTCCAACAAAACCGGGTTGTTTTTTCTTTGGCGATTATCAAATGTTATTCTCAGACCTTAGCCCGGATTAGCCTCTACGCCCCTTGACCTTTTGTTCTTTTATTCTATGATTACATAGAGATGAGACAACACGAACTGTTCGCCGTACTCGCCGAACGTATCGGCCCTGAAAAAGCTGAAGCTGCTGTCTCTGCTATCATCGCCAATTGGGGTGGCGAAGCACAGATGATCCCGAATGGCACACGGACGCGGCGCATGCTGCGGGAAGAGGAAGTCCGGCGGCTGTTTGCCTGCGGTCTATCCGCCAGCGCCATCGCGGAGCGCGTCGGCATATCCCAAAGGCATGTACGCCGCCTGATCGCCACAGCTATCACGCCGTTCCCTGCCCAGTGATGCCGTTGACGGCCGCCCAAACCTTCCAGGCCGTTTCCGAAACCCCGTAGTCTTTGAGCCAGTATCGGCGGACATCCTCCGGGACAGTGGAAAGCATGAGGAAGGCGTCGTGCGCTTCCCGGTCAATCTCGTCACAAGGCCCAGGTACAAGTGGCAAGGACAGAAGCGTAGAGAGCTCGTGGCACGCCCACGACGCCCGATCATTCCACATCTCGTCTCTCGGCATATCCTCCCTCGCTTTTCATTGAGCCCAGGCCGGCAACTCATCCCGCCTGGCAGGTGAATGGATAGGTCTGGACATTGACTTCGGATCGGGAGACAGCCCGACCTGAATCCAGGCCCGCAGGTCCAAGCCGGCTTTCATGCCCTCGCCCGGGTCCTTGCCCAGAACCGGCGGCAACCGTTTGGCCTGATGGTAGGCGCTACGCCACCACAGCCAGCCTTCATAACCGGCCTGGTCAGCGTCCAGGGCGCAAAGGATCATGGGAGCCGTCCGAAGTAGTGCGTGGGCCTCGACATCGGGGCGGCCCTTGGCCGTGCGCATGGCCATGGCCGTGACCAAGTCCCCGGCCGCTTGGTGGATGAGGAGCGCGTCAAGTTCGCCTTCGACGATGGCCACCGGTCGGCCCGCTGCCACGGCCAGCGTCATGGGACCTTGGCCACTCCCCTTGACCACCACGTATTTCGGCAAGTGGTCCCCTTCGCGCCAGTCTGGCCGGCGCACCTTCAAGGCCACCACATGTCCGGCGTGGAAGGTCGGCACGACTAGGCCACGCGCCACCCGCACCTTCCGGGGACGCCCTGTTTCCGGGTTGAGCTCGAGCGGCAGCCCCCAGGACTCTCGAGGATCGTAAACCGTGACCGGGTTCCAGCCGATGCGGCACGTCCGGATCGTCTCCGGCGTCAAACCGCGCCCCAGGGCGTAGGCCTGTCCCTTGGCGTCCATGGACATGACGCCGGTCGCGAAATCTACGAACGCGGCGGCCGTGGCCTGCCACGTCGCACAGGGCAGGAGGGATGGCTTAGGGGTCCAGGCTGCTTTTTGCTGGAAGTCCATGGAGCGGCGACCGGGACGCGGCGTGGTTCCGATACGCCGGCACGCCTCGATGTACCCCACGCCGTCGTGCTCCATGATGAACGCGATGCCATCACCCGACCGACCGCAACCCCGGCACCAAAATTTTCCCGACGCGCCCTTGTTCGGCCAAACGTGGAAGCGATCTCGGCCGCCGCATTTCGGGCAGGCGCCGCACCACTCTCCACCGTCGGTCGATGAGACGTGCTTGAGCCCAGCAAGGGAAGGATGGTCCAGGAGGTTCATTCCGCGCCTTCGGTTTTGGGGTTGGGGTCTAAAGAGCCTAAAGAGAGAAACGTCGGAGAGACGTTTTCTCTCTCTTTAGAGAGGCCGGTTTGGCCGGTTTGGATGGTTCCATGATTACAGGTGGTTAGAGAACCGGCCAAATCGTCGGCCGGTTCATTTTTCGGCCGGTTCTCTTTGTCATGGTTTCCCAATATGTTATGAACCGGCCGAGACGTTTTTGACAGGGCGGCTGGTTCGGCCGGTTTACTCTTGGCCGGTTCTCCGGCCGGTTCTCTTTCGGGGGCAGCTGAACCGGCCAAATCGTCGGCCGGTTGATTGGCCGGTTCGGCCGATTCAACCCTGAGAAACTCAACAGCCCGGCCAGAGCCATTTCTACCGGGCTCCAGGAGGAGAGCTCCGTTGTTTACAGCGGCCCGCGCGACCTCCAGAATCCTGGCCCGGCTAGCACCGGCGATGCTCCCCCATTCCTGGGAGAAATCTTTGAGCATCGGGACGGTCAGGGACGGGAGGCCCTTTTCCGCTTGGTCCTTGATCTTCGCCTTGATCCAAGCAAGGACCGCTTCTTCGACCTGGGCTTCCTCCTCCGCTCGCTCGGGCGCGATTTGGCGCAAGGTCCCATCGTGGTCACGGCGCAGGTAAAAGACTTCGCCCAGGGGCGCATCATTGGCTTTGCAGACCTTCCCCGCGAGAAATTGGCCATCGCCCGCGTTGCTGGCCACGCCTCTGTCCTTGGCCGCCTTGCCGGGCAAGGACGCCAGGTTGAGTTGCCACCGCGCAGCAGCCGAAAAGCCACTGGCCCCACGCATGGCGTCCTGGTGCAAGGCCGCGTCGACATCGAAGGAGCCATCCTTTTTCTTGCCCCCTCCCTTGCCCACATGAGCGCAGCACAAGACACCCGCTCCCGTCTCCTGGGCCAAGCGTTCAAGCACTGAGCAAAACGTGGTGGCGGCGTTGTTGTCGTTTTCGTTTTGCCCGTAGAGACGCGATTGAGGGTCCAGGATGGTCAAGGCCAATCCGGGGATGGACTTCGCCAAGGCAAGCAACTCGTGGAAGTTGCGCGACGGCCGTGCCTCGCCGCCAGCCATCTCAACCAAACGCAGGTCCTGCCCGGCGGCTGGTATAGCGATGAAGTTGGCACGGAAATCCGCCTCGGCCGGATGAGGAAGCAGTGTCACGCTTTTTCCGTCTTCCGACTCGGCCTGGATAGGGCAAAAAGCCCGGAACATGCGGCGGATGCGTCGCCATAGGACAGGTCTGGATTCTTCACAGAATATGGCCAGGACCTTGCCTTTGCGGGCCGGGTGTAGGGCGTCCCCGAGAAACCCTCTATGCCCCGTGGCAATGGCCGCACCGATCTGGAGTAGGAAGCGGCTTTTCCCGGTCCCTTGCGCCCCGGCCACAAAACCGACCGTCCCAGCAAGGAAGGAATTATCGAATATCCAGGAAGGCGGGGGCGGCTCCTCATCCAGGAATAGCCCGGTGTCGAACTTGGCCAAGTCCAGGGTAGCGAAAAAGCCGCGGGGCTCTTCCTGGCCCTGCACCCCTTCTTGCCGGGCCTCTTCCTCGACTTGGGCTCGACACACGGCAGCGGCGATGGTCACAGGATCGCGGAGAGGACCCGCCGGCGCGGGATCGTCGAGCGGTGTTTGAGCGGCAAACTGGTTGAGATCGATCACCGCTCGGACCTCGGCGCAAAAGGTGCAATGAAATCCTGAACAGCCTCCCAGACTGTGGAGGCATCGGATTCGTCGAGCTCAACCGGGAGATGGAAGACCTGGGGGATGGTTGGCACGCATTTCGTGCAAAGGCCAATGAGAACTGTGCTCTTCGCACTCGCTCCGTTTGTTCCCGTCCCGGGTATTGTGCCACAGCATGTGAACCGCGCAGGCCGGCCGCATTTGATGCAGGCACGCCCCACGAGGCTTTGAGCAGCAAGGAGGACGCTGGTGGGGACGTGCGATCCGCCGACCTGCCAGTCGAAGAGGGCCTTGCTCCAATCGCCTGGAACGATTATGATTGAAGACAGATTCAGCTTTTCTTTTTTGGCCGTGCGCCCTGCCCGGGGACGTGCGGCCTTTTTCTTTTTCGGCATGACCACACGCCTCCCTACGCCACACGCGAAGGATCAACCCGGTGCTGATCCAAGAAGGCGTCCAGGTCCGCCAGACGATACCTGATGCTGCGGCCGATCTTCAAAAATGCTGGCGGCTTGTGAGCGGCCCTTCTCGCTTGCAGGCATTTGACGGACAGGTCGACGTAAGCAGCAGCTTCCTTCTCGTTCACCACCTCATACCGGATGGACAGGTCTTTACCCATCACGGCCTTGACGGTACTCATGGCGAAGTCTCCTTTTTATCGAGCCAAAGGTTTGGATGTAGCCCGAGGGTTCACCATGAATTTTAGAAGGGATTCTGGGTAATGGGGAGTTGTCTCGTTGTCTCGCCTCTCAACTTTCTTGCTGGCCACTGAGACGAGACAGCCGACGTAGGGATCGAGAATGCTAACGCGAAAAGGGGAAAAAACCAGAAATTACGAGATATCTCACTTCATCAATCAACAGCAAGATATCATCCAGGGGCGGGCTATTTTTGCCTAGGATCATCCATTTTCAAATCGCTGGGGAGTGCACGGCGGAAAGCCTCAAATGCTTTTTGGCGAACCGCCCCACGAAGGATTTTCCACTCGTCTTTGTGCGTAATTGTTTTTTTTCGTTCCTTTTCCCCGACTAGTTTTACCGCAAGAGCAACCGCGCACTCCACATCTTTGATCCACTCGCCAACATGTTTGTCTTCAGCTTTGCAGGCGGAGCAGTCGGGTAAGGCTCTTGTCTCTTGGTGATGTGTAGTCTCAATTTCGTCAGTCTTGGCTTTTAATGCCGCTTCTCTCCGCAAGGCCTCTTCAAGCTGGCGCTCCAGGTCGGAAACTTTGTCTTTTGCTTCGGCTTCTTCAGAAATATCATATGTAGAAGGGATGGCTAGAGCAGAAGGCAACACAGATTCTTCCTGCTCTGGCACATCAAGAGCATTCCAAAAATATAAAGCTCTTTCTCGACCAAATACATTTTCGATGTATGTGAATAATTCTGTTGTCTTAAAATATATATGATCTAATTTCTTAAATGCATTATTTCTTTCCTTCTCATACGTACCAAAACCTTCACAGTAGATATTAAGATCAATTCCCCTAAGTGTCGGTGTCGGGGCATTTTTAATGGCCTTGACATGGGATCCATCAGCATCACTGTAGCAATGGCAACCAGAATCAATAGCATTTTGTAAGGTAATAAGATCAATCCCTGTTTTGAGTTGAAGGCTAAACGCGGAAAGGAATGGTGCAGGCATTTCAAGCCCCCTTCAGCTTCTCCCTTGAAAGAATCCAGGGCCAGGCCGCCAAGGGAAGCGGCTTTTCGCCGGAGTTCATGAGGCCCCGGCTAGACCCTGGAAATGTCGTCTACAGGTCGAGTGCCACCTTAAGGGCTTGATCCAGGGTAATCCTGTCCATGCGGCCGATGACGCGATGCACGGCCTTGACGGCGATGGTCGCCACGCAGTCGGCCATGACCACGGAATCGGAAAGCAGACCCGATGCCCGGCCCTCGGCACTGGCCAGAGGAATGAACACCCGAAAGGGCTTCCCCTGCCGGCGCAGGTTGCTCGTGACCATGGCAACCAAGACTTGCGACAAGCCCGTGTCCAGTCCGTCCGCCTGAATGATGACCACCGGCCGCAGCTTGGCCGTCAGGCCGTCCGTGTTGGGGAAAACGGCAAGCGCCACGTCACCGCGTTTCAAGGGACTTCCTCGCGGCGTCGTAATTGTCGTAGGCATCCATATCTGGGGAATCCCAATCCGGAGCGAAGGCTTCCAGGCGGGATCGGGTTTCCTTGCCCTCGGCCGGGGTCATGCCGAGGTCCTCGATGGGGAGGGGGACGCCAAATTGAGCGCCGAGGCGTTCCCGGATGGCTTCCCACTCGGAAAGGGGAATGACCACGGCGACACGGTTGCCCTGTTCGTCTGTCTGGTACTGAATGCTCATGCGTCAGCTCCCTTGCCGGCTCCGGTGGCCAGCCTGCGGCTTTGACGTCCTTTCTATCATCGCTCTTTTCCCAGGGAAACCACCTTACGTCCCATGGACCCATCAGGCTTGCCGACGTTCCCCAGCAGGTCGCCGGCCACTTCGGACGCCTGCTTGAGAGCGTCGTCGCGCAGGTGGGAATATCGCTTCGTCATTTGGGGCGATTTGTGGGTCAGGAGCTTTTGCAGGGTCAGCATGTCCACCTTGCCGCTTGAGGCCAGGGTGGACGCGAACAGATGCCGCAGGCCATGCAGCGGGCGGAAATCGGCAGGCAGTCCGGCGCGGGCTTTGATCCGGTTGGACGCCACCTGAATGGTCACGCGCTGCTTGCCGCCTTGACCGGGGAAGACGTAGGGCGAATCCTCTACATGGGGGTGGGCTTCCAGCACTCCCCTGGCCGCATCGTTGAGCGGAATTTTTTGGCTCTTGCCGCCCTTGGGGTGGCGGATGTGGATAAAGCCGCGCTCGAAGTCGATGTCGCGCCATTCGAGCTTGAACAGTTCGCCGCGCCGCAAGCCGGTGAGCATGGCCAGCCGCATGAAGTTGGCGGCCTGAATGTTGGGCTCGTCCTCGATGGCCTGGACAAGTCGGGCCAGTTCGTCGGCATCAAGGTCTTCCGTCGTCTCGTTGTCCACCTTGGGCATGACGATGGTCTGCTTGCGGGCATCTGGCGCATCGCACAGGCCCTTCCTGACGCCAAATCTCTCCAGGCGCTTGAAAAGGGCCAGGACATGCTTGACGGTTTGAGGGGACTTGCCCTGCTTGAGCAGCCGGGAGCGGAGGCGGTCAAGGTCCAGGGTCAGGACTTCGGCCGGTTCCTTCCCCCCGAAGATGGGCTTGAGGTATTTCTCGAAGCGGCTCTGATCCGTTCGTAGCGCCGCCCCAGGCGTTTTCTGTGATGCGTATTCCTCCCACAACCGGGTGAAGGTCCAGCGTCCGGCCTCTGCCTCCTTGGCGGCCTGCTCCTCCTCGCGGCGGGCCTGGTTGGACAGCGCCTTGCCCTCGATGCGTTCCGCCCTGATCCGCGCCGCCTTGGCCGGGGTCATGGCGTCCTGGTGCTGGCGCCCGGCCTTCTCCTCGATGAGCTTGCCGTCGCGGCGGTAGCGGATGAAATAGATGCGCTCAGGCTTGCCCGTGGCCACGGCGGTTCCCATGATGAAGCTCACGCCCGGGTAGTCGGTCTTGAAGCGTTCCTGCTTTGGCATGGTGTCCCCCACAGGTGTGGTTGGTGGAGAAGCCGGCAATTCGTGTCCCCCACACCATCCCCCACACACGATGTCAAACTACATCGCCCAAGGTAGGAGTCAATAGGAAAACGCAAACCAATTGTTCATCCTGTAATTACAGTATACTAGGAGATTATAGGAAAGAATGGGAATAAAAAGGAAAGGAAAGAAAAGTTCAGAGATAGCCATATTGATGGCCTCTCACGCCGATAACAGGGGTTCAAATCCCCTTGGGGACGCCACGAAAACTCAAGGGCTTGCAGCTAAAATGGCTGCAAGCCCTTTTTCTTTCCCCACATGCTCCCCCATAACAGCAAGCACTGGGGAGACCATTGCTACCTGCCCGGCGGTGGTCGTTGCCTTCCGTCTGGCATCCCCAGACTGTCTTATTGGGCCTGCTTGACGCGGCCATCCTCGATCTCCACCACCCGGGAAGCCATGGACGCGTAGCGCGGTTCATGGGTGACCATGACCACGGTGATGCCCTCCGCGTTGAATTCCCGCAGCAGGTCCATGACCGTGTTGCCCGTGGTCCTGTCCAGACTGCCCGTGGGTTCGTCGGCAAAGATGATCCGGGGGGCGGTGACTAGTGCCCGGGCAATGGCCACCCGTTGCTGCTCCCCGCCCGAAAGTCTGCCCGGCAAACGGCCGGCCTTGTCGGCCAGCCCCACCCGGTCGAGGCAGGCAAGTGCCTTGGCCCGGGTGGCGGTACTGACCGGCGCCAGGCGCTTGAAAAAGGGGACAAGGACATTTTCCAGGGCGGACAAATAGGGAAGCAGGTGGTGCATCTGAAAAACCATGGAAAAGTCCGTGGAACGCAGGCGGTCCAACTCACGGCCCGGGAGCCCGGACAGGCTGCGATCCTCGTAGCGGATCTCCCCCGTGTCCGGGGTGAGCAGAGTTGCCAGCACATTGAGCAGGGTCGACTTGCCCGACCCTGACCGGCCCACGATGCAGGCGAAATCCCCTGCCCCGATGGTCAGATTCACCCCTTGCAGAGCCGGAGCGCTGGCGGAGGCGCCGGCATGGCATTTGGTCACATCGATGGCACGCAGCATGACGGGTCTCCTTCTAGAGCATGACCAGGGCTTGGGACGGTTCGATCCTGGCGGCAGCCAGGGACGGCGGCAGGGAGGCCAGGAGCGACAACCCGGACACGGCCGCGAAGATGACCGCGAACTGGACCGGATCGAACACCGGCGGGGCCACGTCGCCAAGGTCCAGCAGGCCGAAAAACCGGAAGCTGGCCGCGAAGCCGGCGCAGTATCCGATCACGGCCGCGACGCAGCCAAGCAGCAGCCCCTCCAAATTCATGAGAACAAACACGGTCGTTTTGGAAAAGCCCACGGCCCGCAGGAGTCCGATCTCGTTTTTGCGCTCGTTGACCGACGAAAACACCGACAGGCCGATCATGACGCAGGCGGTGATTAGAATCACCCCGGACACGGCCAGGGCGAGCTGTTTGACGAAGTTCACGGTCATCATCCGCTGCCGGACCACCTGCTGCATGGCCTTGATGTCCGTGCCCGGCAACTTGGCCGCGATCTGGGCGGTGATCTCGTCGATGGGACAGCCGGCGCAAAGCGCCGCCACCTCCACGAAATGCACCCGGTTCTCCTTGCCGACAGCCTGTTGCAAGGTGTGCAGATCCGCGAACAGGACCTTGTCGTCCTCGCCGCCCGTGGCCGCCAGCACCCCGGCCACGGTAACCGTCCGTCCCTCCACGACGACCGAGCTCCCGGGAGCTAGCCCCAGGCGGGTAGCCGCCTCGGACCCGGCGAGCAGCGCGTCCGGGGCCTTGGGCAGACTCCCGGCAGCCGCTGACCAGAAGCTCTTGATGGCGAGCTCCTCCTTGAAATCCACGCCGATCACCCCCACGGGTGTCCCGCCGACCCGGGTGAACACCGCGAACTTGGGCGCCACGGCGCTGATGCGGTCCTTGTGGTGAATGGAACGCACCGCGGCCGTCACCGCGTCTTCTTGCAGGTATTTGACGTCATAGGACACGTCGCCGAGCATCAAGCCGCCGTAGCCCACGGACAGGGTCTCGGTCTTGGGGACGATCAGGATATTGGCCCCGTAGGCGGCCAGTTTTTTTTCCAGGCTTTCGCCCACGGCCTTGGAGAGCTCGATCAGGGCCGTGACCGAGGCCACGCCGATGGAAAAAACCAGGATCATGAGCACGGTGCGCGCGGACTTCCGGCGCAGGTTGCGCAGGGGGATGGTGAAGATATTCATGGGGCAAATCGCCTTTGACGGAGTGGCCTAAAAAAAGCCGGCGCCCGCGGCCAGGTCCGAAGCCTGGATCACAAGCTTGTCCCCGCTCACCGAACGGGTCAGGGGCCCGGGATTGCAGCCGCCCCGAACCTCGCCCACCATGTTCAGATGGAATCGGCGGCCGCAGTTGGCGCAGACCACGAAATCCCCGTCGGCGCGGTAGCCTTTTTTTTCCGGATAGCAGACATCACAGGCGTCAAAGGCAGTGCGGAGCTGGCCGTCCGGACTTTTGACCGCGAAGAAACGTATCGTTTTGCCGTGTTGCTCGATGGAAAAGAAATGGACCTTCCCGTCGGACACATCGGCCAGGGGGATGGCCACCACCCCGTTTTCCGCCTTCACTTCAGTGTCGCCGGAAGACAGGCCGAAAAAGGCCCGGGCCTGGCCGGACATCAGAAAACTCCCGGCCAGGGCCAGGAAAACGACGAGGACAGCACCGCGCATGGAATACCTCAGAGGGGTTGGAGGATCGATCGGACAGCCGGCCCGGCCGGCCTGGCCAGACAAAAACCATACTTTATCCGTCTGGATTTCGGCCAAATAAGCAACAACCGTGCCCTTGGCAAGGGCATCCCAGCAACAACCCGCAATTTATAGTGAATTTAAGACAGGAACGTCCCTGAGAAGGTTCCTCCAGGAAGGAATGGCCGGACGCACTGTTCAGTATTTAGCCGATCTGTCTAAAAATATGCCCCTGGGGCGCTCTCGCTGTCTTCTTTTTATACAGTGCGGCGCGGTTGGGCTTGGCTGACGGCGACGGCTAATCATCACTTATTCGGTTGACAAAATAATCTGAAAAGGCTTCCCTCTGCCCAGCCCCTGTGGGCGGGCAACACGGTGACGCCCATAATCTAGACTCATTTGGTATAAAATAGCCTCCCAGGAGCCTGCCATGCGGCAAATATGGAAACGCGACGACATCCTCCCGCTCCTGCGCGCTCGACCGGGAACCGAGCGGCAGGCCCTCTACGACCGGGCGGACGCCGTGCGCCGCACACAGATGGGGGATGAAGTCCATTTACGCGGTATCATAGAATTTTCCAACCATTGCCGCAACGATTGCCACTATTGTGGCCTCCGGGCCGCAAACTCCCGGGTGGCGCGCTACCGCCTCACCGACGCGGAGATTCTGGACGTGGCCGGGCGCATGATCGGCTACGGCCAGACCACCGTGGTTCTGCAATCCGGCGAGGCCCCGTCCCGGGAAGACGACGCAGCCCTCGGCCGGCTTATCGCCCGCATCAAGGCGGAAACCCCGCTCGCCGTCACCGTGTCCGTGGGCAACCGCTCCCGGGAGGTCTACGCCTTCTGGCGGGACTGCGGCCTGGACCGGTACCTGCTGCGCTTCGAAACGAGCGATCCGGCGCTTTTCGCCCGATTCCATCCGGACTGCGACCTGGCCGAACGCCTGCGCTGCCTGGACGATCTGCGCGCCCTCGGGGTGCAAGTCGGCAGCGGCTTCATGGTGGGCCTGCCCGGGGAAACGCCGGAGGTCCTGGCCGACAACATCCTGCTTTGCCGGGAGCTCGGGCTGGACATGATCGGCATCGGCCCGTTTCTGCCGCATCCGGACACGCCGCTTGGCAAAACGCAAAACGTCTACGCCGGTGACCCGGACATGCATTTCCTGGCCCTGGCCGTGCTGCGCCTGGCCAATCCCGACGCCCACATCCCGGCCACCACCGCCTTCGACGCCCTGTTCCCGGGCACGGGCCGCAACCTGGCGCTCGTCCGGGGGGCCAACGTCTTCATGCCGAGCGCCACCCCCGTGGCCCGGCGCAAGGATTACCTGCTCTATCCCGACAAACCCTGCGTGGACGAGACCGGGGACAAATGCGCCCGGTGCGTCTTCGGACGCCTCGCGGCCATTGGTCGCTGCGTCGGCATCGGCCCGGGGCATTCCCGCCGGGACCAAACACCCTCCTCTCACCCCAAGGAAGCACCGCTATGAACGAGACGCCCCCCAAACCCGGTTTCGGCACCCTGGCCCTGCACGCCGGCCAGACGGACGACCCCACGACCCACGCCCGGGCCGTGCCGATCTACGCCACAGCCTCCTACAACTTCACCGACGCCGACCATGCCGCCAATCTCTTCGGCCTGCGGGAGTTCGGCAACATCTACTCCCGGCTGACCAACCCGACCAACGACGTGCTGGAAAAACGCCTGGCCGCCCTGGACGGCGGCATCGGTGCCCTGGCCCTGGCCAGCGGCCAGGCCGCCATCACCGCTGCCATCCTCACCATCACCCATGCCGGCCAAAACTTCGTCGCCTCGAAAAACCTCTACGGCGGCACCTGGACGCTTTTTGCCCACACCATGAAAAACCTCGGCGTGACCGTCCGTTTCTTCGACCCCGGCGATCCGGAGTCGATCCGGGGGCTGGTCGATGCCGACACGCGGTGCGTCTACATCGAGAGCCTGGGCAACCCGAAAAACAACGTGCCCGATTTCGCGCGGCTCGCCGCCATCGCCCACGAGCACGGACTGCCGCTTATCGTGGACAACACGGTCACGCCCCTGCTCCTGCGCCCCATCGCGCACGGGGCCGACGTGGTGGTCTACTCCACCACCAAATTCCTGGGCGGCCATGGAGTGCACATCGGCGGGGCCATCGTGGACAGCGGGAAATTCGACTGGGCGGGCCATCCCGCCAAATGGCCCGAATTCGCCGCCCCGGACCCTTCCTACCATGGCATGGTCTTCACCGAGGCCCTGGCCCCCATCGGCAACCTGGCCTACATTCTCCACATCCGCACCCACTGGCTACGCGATACCGGGGCCTGCATGAGCCCCTTTGCCGCCTTTCTCTTCCTGCTCGGCATCGAAACCCTGCACCTGCGGATGCCGCGCCACTGCGCCAACGCCCTGGCCGTGGCCCGGTTCCTGGAGACCCACCCGGCCGTGGCCTGGGTCAACTACCCGGGGCTGGCAAGCCATCCCGACCATGCCCTGGCCGAGCGCTATCTGCCCCAAGGGGCCGGCGCCATCATCGGCTTCGGCATCAAGGGCGGCCGGCAAGCCGGCGTACGGCTCATCGACCACGTCAAGCTGGCCAGCCATCTGGCCAATATCGGCGACGCCAAGACGCTCATCATCCACCCGGCCTCCACCACCCACCAGCAGCTCACGGAAGCGGAACAGGCGGCCACCGGCGTGACGCCGGAATACGTGCGCTTAAGCGTCGGCATCGAGGATGTGGCCGACATCATCGCCGACCTGGACCAAGCCCTGCGGACTGCGGTGCGCGAGTAGCGGAGGCCCCATGAACACGTCCGAAAACGGAATCCCCGATCCCGGGGACCTCTCCGAGGCCGAAGTCGCGGACCGCATCGCGCGGTGCAAGCGCCGGCTGGGCTCGGACGTCCTCATCCTGGCCCATCATTACCAGCGGGACAGCATTGTGGCCGTGGCCGACCAGGTGGGAGATTCGCTGCGGCTGGCCCAGTACGCGGCCACGGCCACCGCGCCGTACGTCGTGTTTTGCGGCGTGCACTTCATGGCCGAAACGGCCGACATTCTGACGGGTCCCGACCAGGCCGTCCTCCTGCCGGAACTTCGCGCCGGGTGCTCCATGGCCGACATGGCCACCCCGGACGACCTGGACCGGGCCTGGGACCGGCTGGCGGCCACGGTGCCGGACCGGGTCATCCCCGTCACCTACATCAATTCGGCGGCCACCCTCAAAGCCTTCGTGGCCCGGCGCGGCGGCACGGTATGCACCTCGTCCAATGCCCGGGCAGTCCTCCAATGGGCCTATTCCCGAGGCGACAAGGTCTTTTTCTTTCCCGACGAGCACCTCGGGCGCATCACCGCCTTTGAACTCGGCGTTCCGCTTTCGGACATGCTCGTCTGGGATCGGGACAAGGACCTGGGCGGCCATACCCCCGAGGCCGTGCGCCAGGCCAAGATCTTGCTGTGGAACGGCTACTGCGTGGTCCACCAGATGTTCGACGTCGAGGACATCGTCCAGTGGCGGCGCAAGGAACCCGACATCCGGGTGATCGTGCATCCGGAATGTCCCTTCGAGCTTATTCGGGCGGCCGATGCCCACGGCTCCACGGAGGCCATCGCCCGAACCATCGCCGCGGCACCGGCCGGCAGCAAATGGGCCGTGGGCACCGAGATCAACCTCGTGTCCCGACTGGCCGCGCGCCACCCGGACAAGCTGGTGGAATCCCTGTCGCCGCATCATGCCCTCTGCGCCAACATGTACAAGATAAAACCCTTGTCCGTGTTGCGCGTGCTGGAACGTCTCGTCGAAGGCCGGACCGAGAATCGGATCACCGTGGCCAAGGACGTGGCCGGCCAGGCCCGGGTGGCCCTGCACCGCATGCTGTCCCTGTCCTGACCGGAAGCCCAAACAGCGGAGCGTCTTTGCGACAACAAGGCCGCCAGCCATCGTCCCTCGGGTCCGGGTCGCATGCGCCGTACAAAGGGCGAGACTCCGGGGCGTGCTTGGGCCCCAGGTCCAACATGCAGCCGGCCAAAACCATGCGGGAATGAGACTGCTGCACAATGCGTCAAAATTGATGCCTCCGGCGGCCACAGGGCTTCGCCCTTTGGAATCCCTTCATGATTCTAGCCGGTTGCAATTCGTGCTTTCGGTGCCCAACACGCCCTCTGGCAATTGTGCAGCAGTCCCGAATTCCAAAGGGCGCAGCCCGTTGGCGCCGGAGACTTCCTCGCCGGGCCGCTTGGGTCAGGGGGGCCGCCTGCCCGGAAATGTTGACGGATTGTCATGCAACCCGGGGCGCTTTCGTTTGCCATCCCCTGGCCGGCTTGCTAATTTCGATACGGTTTTCAGAATTGTCACCTACCCGTCCGCCGGAGGCGCCCATGTTGCGGTGCGTGCTTGCCCTGGTCGTGATCGGCATTCTGGCGCCCTGGGGCGCGCTCCCGTCCGCCCTGGCCCAGAGTGAAAAGGCCATAAGCCTGCGGCGCGAAGGCGGTCTCGTGCCGTATGCTCCGCCCCAGGCCTTCCTTGACGGCTACTTCCTGACCGATCCCATGCACCCGGCCTTTCTCTACGGCCCGGTCAAGGATTTCGTGGCCAGTCGCACCTGCCCCGCCACCTGGCTCATCGAGGAAGACGCCAAACAGAACCTGGACAAATCCGCGGCCAGCGCGCCCCTGGCCGAATACAGCCTGACCCTCGAAGTGGACTGCCCCCGGGGGGTTACCCAATTCGTGTTCGTGGACCAAAGCGCCCTGTCGCCCAAGGACTGGTTCGCCTGGCGCCGGAAGTTCCACGGCCGCAAAGCCGAGGCCGAATACGGCGATACCGTCGCCCAACTGGAAAAGGCCCTGGCCGACGGCTACCGGGTCACGGGCGAACTGCGTTTCGTGGCCCGCGACGGCGTCCTCGACCCCCGTTCGCCCCAGGATCTCCCCCCCGAAATGTTGGCCAGCGCGCCCCGCTACGACTGTCAGCGCGGCGCCCCCACCGGGCCCTAGGAAACACCGCCCATGTCCCGAAGGCACCTGCGGACCAGTCATGGCCAGACCCTGGCCGCCCTTGCGGTCCTGGCTGTCCTTGGCATCCTCGCCGCCTGGCTGTGGACGCGGCAGGCAATCTTCAGTCCGGCCGTGGAAGTGGCCCTGCATCCGCCCACGCCGGTCGGCTCCGTGCGACCGGCGGGACTGGCCGCCTTTGCCACGGCGGCCTTCCTCAACGACCTGCCCGGAACCGAGGCGACGCCGGCCGGGGTCGTGGAGAGCTATGATCCGGACACCTTGTCGGACAAGATCGACGGCAAGGCGGAACTTTACATCTCCGCCCATTTCAAGGAGATGTCCTACCGCCCCTTCACGCTCTCCGACGGAACCAGGGTCCAAATGTATGTCTATGCCCTGGCCACACCGACGGATGCCTTCGCGGTCCTCAGTTCCCAGCGGCGTCCCGGAGCCCAGGCCTCGACCGTCACGCCGGAGGCCTATCTGGCCGAAAACACGCTGTGCCTGGCCAAGGGTCGCTTTTACGTGGAGCTGGTGGCCGACCGGACCGGGCCCAGGGTGGCCGCCAGCCTGACCGCCATGGCCACGGTCCTGGCCGGACGCCTGCCCGTGGAAGCGGCCAAGGCTGCGCCGTCCTTGGTCGAAACCTCGCTTTTCCCAACCGACGGTCTGGATGCGTCCAGCCTCCGGCTGACCGCCTCGGACGCCATGGGCATGGCCGGATTTACCAATGTTTACACGGGCGATTACAGTCTACCGGGCGGCCAGGCCACGGCCTTCCTGGCCGTGCGCGACACGCCGGAGAAGGCCAAGGCCGACGCTACGGCCTTTGCCGCCTTCCTGACCCAAAACGGGTACGCGCCGGCCACGCCGCCGGCCGGCGCACCAGCCCAGCCGGACGGGGCCACCCTGCTGGCCACGGACGGTTCCTTTGAAATCATCTTCACCAGAGGCCGGGTGCTGGCCGGAGTCCACGACGCGACCAGCCTCGCCGCCGCCCTGGAGCTGGCCGGACGCCTGGACCGGGCCCTGGAGAGCATCCCATGAACGAACCCAGGGAGATAGCCGCCAATCACAATGCCATCACGGCCCTCAACCGTCGGGATTTTCTGCGCCGCCTGGCGGCGGCCTCGGCCCTGGCCCTGGGCACCGGCGGCGCCGGTTTCCTGTGGCGCGACACCCAGGGCCCAGCCGCGAACGCCGGACAGACCGTGCTCCCGGGGCTGGGTGATTTTTCGGTCGCCGCCCCGCCCGCTGGCAGCCCGCGTCTGGCCGTGGTCCACGGCACGGACCGGGGCACCATGTTCAAGACCGGGATCGAGGCCCTGGGCGGTCTTTCCCGTTACATAAGCCGGGGCGACAGCGTACTGGTCAAGGTCAACGCCGTGGTTGCCTCACCGGCCATCCTCGGCGCGACCACGCATCCCGACCTGCTCGCCGCCGTGGTCACGGCCTGCCGGCAAGCCGGGGCGGCCACGGTGCGCGTCACGGACAATCCCATCAACAGCCCTGAATCCTGTTTCGAGGTCTCCGGCCTGGCCCAGGCGGCCAGACAAGCCGAAGCTCGCCTGCTCCTTCCCAAACCGGGATTTTTCACCCCGGTCAGCCTGCCCCAGGCCAAGCTGATCAAGGACTGGCCGGTCATGGCCGGCGCCCTGGCCGGGGCGACCAAGGTCATCGTGCTCTCCCAGGTCAAGGACCACCACCGGGCCGGGGCGTCGCTGAGCCTCAAAAACCTCTATGGACTGCTCGGCGGCCGGCGCAATGTCTTCCACCAGGACATAAACGGCATCATCGCCGAGCTTGGCCGTCTCATCCGCCCCACGCTTTATGTCCTCGACGGCGTGGTTTCCATGATGACCAACGGCCCGACCGGCGGTTCCCTGTCCGATCTCAAGGCCACAGACACCTTGTTCGTCGCGACCGACCCCGTGGCCACGGATGTGCTTGGAGCCGGATTGCTCGGACGTACCCCGGACGAACTGCCCTATCTGCGCCTGGCCGAGGCGGCCGGGGTCGGCACCACCGACGTGGCCAGCCTGTCCCCCGTCACCATCAACACCGAACCGGCAGCAGGCTGATCCCATGCGTATCGTCACCGCCCGACGCATAAGCCAAGGCTTTTTCCTTCTCCTTTTTGGCTGGCTGGCCGTGGTATCCACGGTCGGCGACCAGCTCTGGCAGCTTCGGGGCTGGCCCGTGGGCTGGCTGCTCGCCCTTGATCCCCTGGCCGCCCTGGGCACCCTGCTCGCCACCGGCACCGTGTTCGGCCTGCTGGTGTGGGGGCTGGGCGTTTTGGCCCTGACCTTTCTCCTCGGCCGCTTTTTCTGCGGTTTCATTTGCCCGCTCGGCACCTGCCAGCAGATCGCGGGCTGGCTTTTCCGGCTGCGAACCGGACAGGACAGACGGGTGGCCGATAACCGGCCATCCCGGGTCCAGGGCCTCAAGTACGCCCTGCTCGCCTTCCTGCTCGTCGCGGCCGCGGGCGGCTCCTTGCAGACCGGACTGCTCGACCCGCTGCCGCTTCTCACCCGAGGCCTCGACCTGGCCGTACTGCCCATGGCCAACGGCGGGAGCGGCCTGCTCTTCCCCGAGGCCAGGCAGGTATCCGGCGCCTGGCTCCTCGGCGGCGTGCTCCTGGCGGTCTTGGGACTGACCGCCCTGCGCCCCCGATTTTTCTGCCGCACGCTCTGTCCGGCCGGCGCCCTGCTCGGGCTGGCCACCCGGTTCGTCCCCTGGCGCATCGGCAAATCCCGGGCCGGCTCCTGCGGCACCTGCCACCTGTGCGAGGAATACTGCGAGGGCGGCTGCGCACCCTCGGGCGAATTCACGGTGGCCGAGTGCGTGCTGTGCGGCAACTGCCTGGACCGCTGCCCCACCGGACGCATCGGCTTTGCCGGCCGGCCGTCGGTGGCCGGCGAACGGGCCCTGCCCGACCTGTCCCGGCGCGGGGCGGTGGTGGCCGTGGCCGCCGGCGCCCTGGCCGTGCCCCTGTGGCGGGTAGGGGGACTGGCCGGCACAGGACGCAATCCCTCGCTCATCCGCCCGCCAGGCGCGCTGGACGAAGACCATTTCCTGGCCCGTTGCCTGCGCTGCGGGCTGTGCATGCGGGTGTGCCCGTCAGGCGTGATCCAGCCGGCCCTGCTTTCGGCCGGCATCCAAGGCGTGTGGACGCCGGCCCTGGATTTCCGCCTGGGCCGAGCCGGCTGCCAGATCAACTGCATCGCCTGCGGCCAGGTCTGCCCCACGGCCGCCCTCCGGCCGCTGACCCTCGACGAACGCCGCGGCACCGGCGCTTTCGAGGACAAAGGCCCCATCCGGCTTGGTACCGCCTTCCTCGACCGCACCCGTTGCCTGCCTTGGGCCATGAACAGGCCCTGTATCGTCTGCCAGGAGGTCTGTCCGGTCAGCCCCAAGGCCATCTACACCCGAGCCGTGTTCGAACCGGTCCGGGGCGGCCGATTCCTGCCCGTATCGGTGGAAGGCGCGACGGTTCGTCTGGGCACGCCGCTCACGGCTGGACGCAACCTGGCCGGCGGCGACTATTTCCTGCGCCCGGCCGACGATGCCCGGGCCGAGCCCCGGCGCATCACCGCCGCCGCGGACACGGAGCTGACCCTGGAGAAAGCCCTGCCACCTGGCGATCCCGGCCAGGATCTGGAAGTCGTGGTCCGGCTCCAACAACCGCATATCGATCCGGCGCGCTGCATCGGCTGCGGCATGTGCCAGCACGAATGCCCGGTGTCTGGGCTGCGGGCCGTCCGGGTCACAAACGAAAACGAATCCCGCTCCGGCCCGGGCCGCATGCTGGCGTAGGGAGCGAGGACAAGGAAAAGAAGAGAGATGGAAGATGCCTCCGGCGGCCGGGGCATGATGCCCCCGGACCCCTCGAAAACAGGGACCCCTTTGGCCGCCAACGGCATAACACCGACCCCCTTTAAGGAGCAGACCATGGCTGACGGAAAAACTGCCGGCCTCACCCGCCGGGATCTCATGAAAGGCTTGGGACTGGGCGGCCTGGCCGTGAGCGTGGCCGGCGTGCCGGGGATGGCCCTGGGCGCCGAGGCACCGGCCGACAAGTCCAACCTCGCCCCCATGCCCAAGCGCCCCCTGGGCAAAACCGGCTTGGACGTCTCGATTTTAAACCTCGGCGGCATGTTCGACACGGTCAACAACCAGCTTCTGCTCAAGCAGGCCCTGAACTGGGGCATCAATTTCTGGGACACGGCCGAATCCTATGGTAACGGCCTGTCCGAAACAGGCTACGGCCGTTTTTTTTCCCGCAACCCCGAGGCCCGCAAGGAAGTCATCCTGACCACCAAGCTCGTGGCCAAGGAGGGCAAGCTGACCGAGCGCCTGGATGCGGCCTTGTCCCGGCTCAAGACCCCGTCGGTGGACCTGTTTTACATCCACTCGGTCACGAACATCGCCGAGATGGACGGCCAGATCCGCGACTGGGCAGCGGCCATGAAAAAGGCCGGTAAAATCAAGTTCTTCGGCTTCAGCAGCCACACCAATATGGCCGACTGCCTGGAAGGGGCAACCAAGCTCGACTTTATCGACGCGGTCATGATTTCCTACAACTTCCGGCTGATGCATGAAGACAAGATGCGCCAGGCCATTGCCGCGGCCAAGGCGGCCGGCATCGGCGTGGTGGCCATGAAGACCCAGGGGGGCGGACCGATCAAGACCGATACCCAGGCCGAACTCGACCTGGCCGGCCATTTCCTGGAAAAGGGCTTCACCGACAAGCAGGCCAAGCTCAAGGCCATCTGGGCCAATCCCGACATCGCCAGCCTCTGTTCCCAGATGCCCAACCTGACGATTCTGTCCGCCAACGTGGCCGCAGCCCGGGACGCCACGCATCTGGCCCGGCAGGATTTCGAGGTGCTGTCGCGCTTTGCCACAGCCACGGCCGGAGACTACTGCGCCGGCTGCGCCACGGTCTGCGCCGGGGCCATGGGTGGGGCGGTGCCGGTGGCCGACGTCATGCGAGCCATGATGTATTACCGGGACTACGGCGAGCGGGAACTGGCCCGGGAGCTCTTTGCCAGCCTGCCCGAGGCCGTGCGGGACAAACTCGGCCACCTGGACTTCTCCCTGGCCGAGGCGGCCTGCCCCCGGGGCGTGCCGGTGGCGGCCATCGTCCGCGATGCGGCCAGCCTGCTGGCGTAACGCAGGGAGGAAGGAAACGCCGTCAGCGGGCCAAGGGCGCAGCCCTTGGCCCATCCATGGCATCTCACGCTTCAGGTTCTGGAGCATGGGACTCGACAGGAGGCGTGAGGAAGGGGTGGGTCGGAGCAAGGAGCGCACGCCCCCATCCCGTCCTTGCCGGGGGCCTCGGCTTTTTGTATCTCTTGTAACTGATTTTGCGTGTGCGTTCTGGGGATAGTGCTGGGGAAGGATAGAGGCTCGAACAGGCTGGGGTAAAAAATACCATCTCACCATCTGATTGAACTGGCGCGCCCGGAGGGATTCGAACCCCCGGCCTGCGGATTCGAAGTCCGACGCTCTATCCGGCTGAGCTACGGGCGCGCGGGCGGAAAGTAATGAGCACGCCACGCCGCGTCAACCCCCGGGAACCCATGCACGCTCCAACCGGTAAGAACAGCATCCGCGCTCGCGTCAGCCGCAATCTCGAACCAGTCTTCGACCAATTTCTTGCCATCCAACTCCGCCGGCTGACGGAACTCGAACAGGCCCTGGCGGCGGAGGACCTGCCCACCCTCCAACGATTGGGGCACGCGATCAAAGGCGGCGCCGCGACATACGAACTTCCGGATGCGGCCCATCTCGGGGCCCTGTTGGAACAGGCTGCCGCAGCCAATGATGTAGCGGCCGCCGGCCGTTGCATCGACCTGATACGGGAGTACTTCGCCGCCCTGGTCGTGACCTTCTTCCCCTGAGCAGCCCCCCGCTGCCGGGTTCTGTCGCTTTCTCACACCGATCGCCGCATTTTCACCGCTCCGAAACAACCGGACAGGCCTGGCCGCAAGCCGACAACGAATGCATGACGCGCTGTCCCGGCAAAAGCGGCAAGCCGCTCCACGTGCTCGGGCCAGTTCCTTGTGCGCACCTCCCCTTGCGTGCCGGTTGTGCTGACCGCTGCGTGAATTTGTATTGCCTCCCCCATAGGCCTGGGCTAAAATGTATCCTCTTTGTACTGATCACAGCGTCCTTCCTGAAATCCCCGGTGTTGCAACACAGCATACCGCTTCACTGCTGCGAAAAGCCGATGGAGGGAAAAGGATCGTAATTTACGGGAGGAGCGCATTTCGGTATGGGCCTCCCTCGTCCCCGACACACGCCAGTCAGATGCGCCACAGCCGAGGAGCGAATATCCGTCCAGAGGGATGGAGGGAGACTATGAGCCTGCGTCGGACCGCCGTTTTGATCGTCTGCGTGACCTTTTGCGGCCTTTTCGCCGTCTTGTATGCCATTTCCCAAAGCAATATTCAGGCGAGCTTCAATTACCTGGAGCGGGAGGAAGTGGAAGAAGAGCTGACCCGGGGCCTCAAAGCCCTGGAAGGCGAACTGTCGGCGCTTGACGCCACCACCGCCGACTGGGCCGTGTGGGACGACACCTACCGCTACCTCCAGGATCACAACGAGGACTTCCTGCGCGCCAACATCACCCTCGACAGCCTCCAAACCATCCATGTCGGCCTCATCCTGCTCTACGACCGGCAGAACCAACTCGTGTTCGGGCGCATCCTGGACGCACCCACCGGAACCTTGACTGCCGTTTCCCCGGTCCTGGCCGACCGGGTGGCCGCCTCACCGCTGCTCCACCGGCCCGGAAGCGCGGATACGCCGCTCTCCGGACTGGTCGTCGTCTCGGGAGAGACCTGGCTGCTGAGTGCCTGCCCGGTGCTGACCAGCCAGCGGACCGGACCGCCGCACGGCACCCTGGTTCTTGGCCGACGCCTCGATGCGGCCAAACTTGAGACCCTGTCGAGTGCCGTCATGCTCGATCTCAGCGTGGCCAATCTGCAAACCGAAGGTCTGTCCCCGCGCCTCAAGGATGTCACGGCCGCCCTGTTGCGCACCGGGCAACCCCAGGTCGTGCCCGAGGGATCGGACCGCATTCAGGGTTTTGCCCTGCTCCGCGATGCCGCCAACAAGCCGGCCCTGCTCCTGTCCGTGACCCTGCCCCGCCGCATTCACCAGCAAAGCCAGCTGACCCAGCGCAACAATTTCCTGTTCCTGCTCGTGATCGGCATGACCTTCGGGCTGGCCATGCTCTATCTGGTGGAACGGCGCATCCTGTCCCGGGTCACGAGCCTCAGCCACCAGATCGACCGCCTGGGGGAACAGCCGGGCGCGTTGCGCCAGACCTTCGTTGCGGGCAACGACGAGATCGCCGGTCTGTCCAAGGCCATAAACGGCATGCTGGCCGCCCTGGAACATTCCCACGGCCGCTATGCCATGGCCACCCGGGCGGCCAAGGTCGGCGTCTGGGAATACCGCAAGGATACCAACACCTATTACGTAGATCCCAGCTTCCAGGAGCTGCTCGGCGCAAGCGACGGCACCGGCCAGATCAGCCTGGATGCCTGGATGGAACGCGTCCACCCCGAGGACCGGGAGCGGGTGCGCGAGGCGCTCACCGCCTGCCTCGACGGCGAACAAGACGAATACGTCGGCGAACAACGCATGCTGGCCAAGAACGGTTCCCTCCGCTGGGTTCTGGTGCGCGGCCGGGCGGTCCAGGACGCGGCCGGGAAGCGCACCCACTTCGTCGGCACGAACATGGACGTGACCGATCTCAAACGGGCCGAGGAAAGCATCCGGGAACTGACCGGAGCCCTGATCACGGCCCAGGAGGACGAACGCGCCCGCATTGCCCGGGATTTGCACGACAATGTGGCCCAGTGCCTGTCCGCGGCCAAGATCGCCGGCGAAACCCTCCACGACGGCGCCCTGCTGTCCACGCCGGAACTCAAGGCCCGGTTGACCGAATTCTCCTCCCTGATTTCCCGGGCCATCTGGTCGGTCCGCGAAATTTCCTACGACCTGCGGCCGCCGGATCTGGAATACCTGGGCCTGCCCCAGGCCCTGGAGCGGTTGTGCGACGACTTCTCCCGGGCCACCGGCATCCGGGTCGTCTTCTCCGGCGCCGGACTGGACGGGGTGGTCCTGGGCCAGGACGTGGCCATCAACCTCTACCGGATCGTCCAGGAAGCCCTGGCCAATGTGCGCCGCCACGCCAAGGCGCGGCAAGTGTCCGTGCGCCTGGTGGAATCGTTCCCGAAACTCATCGTGCGCATCAAGGATGACGGCCAGGGCTTTGATGTCGCGGCCCAGCAGGAACAGGCCGGCCGCCATCGCCACATGGGCCTGGCCAGCATGCGGGAACGAGCGGGACTTTTCGGCGGGACGTTGCGGATCGTGTCCGCGCCCGGCCAGGGCTGCCTGGTGGTGGCGGAAGTCCTCTATGTCGACGCGAAGGACCTCGACCATGAAACGCATTCTGATCGTTGACGACCACCCGCTGTTCCGGGAAGGCCTCAAGTCCATCCTGCGCCGGGACGCCGGGATCGAGGTCTCGGGCGAGGCCGGCAATGCCGCCGAGGCCCTGCGCCAGGCCCGAACCGATGCCCCGGACGTGGCCCTGGTCGACATCTCCCTGCCCGACCGTTCCGGCATCCAGCTCGTGCGCGAACTACGGGCCCTGCTGCCGCACCTGTCCATCCTCGTGGTCAGCATGCACACCAAGGCGGACTACATCGTCGAGGCGATCCGGGCCGGCGCCAACGGCTACGTAACCAAGGACGCCGCCGCCGAACGCCTTCTCGACGGCCTGCGCCAGGTGGGAGACGGTGCCTTCTACCTCGATCCGGCCATTTCCCAGGACGTCTCCCGGGAGCTGCTGCTCGGCCCCCAAAAAGCCGAACCCGCCTTTGCCTCGGCCTATGACAGCCTGACCCAACGGGAACGCGAGGTCATGCGCCTGGTGGTGGAGGGCCTCACCACCAAGGAAGTGGCCGAGGGGCTCGCCATCAGCGTCAAGACCGCCGAACACCACCGCTGCAACCTCATGAAGAAGCTCGGCCTGCAAAATTCCGTGGAACTCGTGCGTTATGCCTCGCGGTTGGGCCTGATCGACTAACCCCCTTTTCCCGCAGCCTTTTTCCCGCCGCACGCCCGCACAAGACGCGCATCCCCGAGGACGTGTCTAGGGGACTTCCCCGATCCCCTGGGGAATCGAGCCCATCGACACCCCCATCCGGGCTGGTTACCCCTCAATCAAAGCCCGATGTCCGGGCCGCACAACCGACGAGGGACCACCATGCAACCATGGACTACCCATCACGCACAGCGCGGCATGGCGACCGTCGAGTTGGCCTTACTGCTCCCCGTCGTCCTCCTGCTGCTTTTCTCCCTGGTCGACTACGGCCGGTTCTTCTACCTTCGCTCCATGGCCGCCTCGGTGGCCCAGGATGCGGTCCGGCTGGCCAGCCTGCCCGGAGCCACCGATGCCGCCGTCACCGCGGTCGTGACCGGCACCCTCAACAACGGCCCCACCGGCACTCCCCCCGGCTACAGCCTGGGAGTCACTCCGGCCGTGACGATCGCACCGGCCGTGCGCGAGGCCGGAGACATGGTCACGGTCAGCCTGAGCTACCCCTTCGAGCCCCTGATCCTCCCGCAATTCGTCGGCCAAACCCTGTTTCCGCCTGCCATCAAGGCCGGCGCCAGCGCGGTGGTGGAGCCATGAACGAATACCACCAAAAGGACGCGGCGGCGCGGCAACGCGGTTCCCTGACCACGGAACTGGCCTTCATGCTGGTCTTTGTGCTCATGCCCATGCTCGTGGGGGTGGTGGACTTCGGCCAAACCCTGCTCGCCCAGGCCGTGGTGACCCGGGCGGCCCAAGCAGGCGCCCTGGCCGCCTCGCGCAATCAGGACGTCACCGCGGCCGTCAACCAGTACATGCAAAGCGCCGGCTACGACCTAGGGCTCACCCAGGTGACCACGAACGGAGACAGGACCGCCGGCACCCCGGTTACGGTGAACGTGCGCTACGAGACCTCGGGCATGTATATCATACCCTGGCAAAACATCAGTTCGGACCTCGGCCAAGTCGTTGGCTCGGCCACGGAACGGCAATCCTGACCAAGGGAGAAACACCATGGCAACACGATCGCACGAACGGACATCCGTCGGACAAAACGGCTCCGTGGCCGTCCTGGTGGGCCTATCCCTGGTCATCCTGGCCGGAATGTCCGCCCTGGCCGTGGATTACGGCTATCTGGAATACAAGCGCAGCCAGTTGCAAAATGCCGCCGATGCCGCAGCCCTGGCCGGGGCCAACGTGCTGCTCCAATATGGGACCAAGCTGTCCCAGGTGACCGACACGTCCGTGACCTACGGCCAAGCCAATCTGAGCGAGTCCGATGCCAAGAACCTGGCCATTCGCGACTCCGACGTGACCTTTCCCAACACCGCGACCGTCCAGGCCGTCGTCGGCCGCACCACGGCCCGGGGCAATCCCGTGGAAATGTTCCTGGGACGCGTCCTCGGCTGGAACACCCAGGACATCACCGCCCATAGCAAGGCGGCACTCTTTTGCTCCGGCGGCTCCAACTGCCTCAAGCCCTGGTCACCACCGGCCAAGTTCACCTGGAACGACACCTGCGACACCAACAAGAAGTATTACAACAACGGACAACTCGACGCGGAAAGCACCTGCGAAATGAACTCCGTCGAGGTGCAGGGCTATACCAACGATGACGTGGGAACGCAGATCCTGCTCAAGTTCGGCGATGCGACCAGCGTCGTGACGCCCGGCCACTACCAGCCCGTGGACTATCCCGCCGTGAACCGGGGCACGCCCCAGACCGGTGCCGATATGTACCGGACCAACATCGCCGGCTGTTCCGGCTCCAACAATACCCGGGTCAGCATCAATGACCAGCTCGAGATCGAACCCGGGAACATGGTCGGCCCCACCCAGCAGGGTCTTACCGATCTCATTGCCCAAGACCCCGGCGCCACCTGGAACGACTCCACCAAGTCCATCGAAAACAGCGCCTTCAGCAACCCCATGCAAAGCCCCCGGGTCGCCCTGATTCCCTTCTACGATCCGCGCTTTCCCCAGGTGAGCGGACGCAACATGATCACCGTCTACCAGCTTGGGGCCGTGTTCATCGAAGCCGCCAACGGCAGCGGGGACGTGACCGGCCGCTTCATCAAGGCCATGGCCATCAATCCCGTGCGCCAGGCGAACTGCGATCCGGCCGCCGACTACGCCCTGTTCGGCGCCGGCTTTGTGCAATAGTTCGGGGAGGAGTGTTTTGACGCCTCCGGAGGCAAGGGCTTAGCCCTTTGGAATCCCTCCACCACAGGCCCCGGTTGCAGGCAGAACGCATGCAACACTGACCTGAAGCCCCCTGCGCTCCGGCACGCGACAAGGACGGGAGTCCAGGGGGCGTAGCCTCCTGGCCGCCGGAGGCGTCTCCCCCCCGCTTCACCCCTCCCCTTCCACGCCTCAGTGCGGGATGACCAGGTGGAATTCCACGCCCGGGGAGCGGCTGTTGACGACGGCGCGGGTCGGGGTGCGACAAAAAATAAAGCCCCGGTGGGCTTCCACCACGAGCTTGCTGAAGGCGAGCCCGAGCCCGATGCCGCGCCGCCCCAAGCCGTCCTCGGTCTGGAGGGTAAAAAACTTCTCGAAAATGGTCTCCTGGTAGGCCTCGGGCACCCCGAATCCGGTATCCCGGATGATGATCCACAGATAACTTTGGGCCGGCACGACCCGCTGCCGGTACTTGCCGGGCAGGCACGGGCTCAGGCCGATGCTGCCGCCCTTGATGACGGTGGTCGAAATCTCGATACTGCCGCCGATGACATTGTAGTTGATGGCGTTGGACAAGATATTGTTGATGGTGCGCTTGATGCGGAACAGATCACAGTACACCTTGAGATACTGGCCGCTTTGGGCAAACGAGACCGTGAGTTCCTTTTCCGCCGCCAAAAGCGAATGCTCCTCGATGCACTGGCCGATAATCTTGTGGATGTCGTAGTAGTTGGCGTTGAGCTCGAACCGGCCGCTCTCGTCGCGGAAGATGTCGAGAAAGGCGTTGACCATGCTACCGAGCTGGTCGTTGGTGTTGATGGCCAGCTTCAGGATCTTTTCCTGGTTGCCCGTGACCGGTCCGAGCCGGCCGTTGCACAGGAGTTCCAGGGCCCGGTCGATGGCCAGGATGGGGTTGCGCATGTCGTGGGTGAGCATGCCGACCAGGTCTTCCTTCATCTTGGCGATGCGCTTTTCCTCGGTGATGTCGCGCAGGATGGCCACGTAGCTGACCGCCTTGCCGGATTCGTCGTTGACGCGCGAAATGGAAATCTGGACCGGGAACGGCGTCTTGTTGCGGGTAAGGGCCGTCAGTTCGAAGCGGAAATTGTCCTGGACGCCCTGATCGAGATTTTTCTTGTAGGCGCTGAGGATCTTGTAGTCCTGGACGAAATCGAGCAGCGACTTGCCCTGGAATTCGCTCGGCGGAGAGCCGAACACCTCGGCGCAGCGCTCGTTGCTCATGGCAATGGTGAAATCCGTATCCACGGAGATGATGCAGTCCGAGACGCTGTTGATGAGCTTGTTCAAATACTCCTTGGATTGCAGGGTGAGCAGGATCTTTTGCAGGGCCAGGTCACTTATGGTCTGGGTGATGACCGACATGAGGTTCACGATCTTGCGCAGGCGCGAGCGTTTCACCCGAGGGATCTTTTTAAGCGCCAGCAAGTAGCCGTCGATATCCGTGATGCCGATGCTCTTGGCCCGGATGATCGCCTCCTCGGTGGCGATGGATTCCTCGAGCACCTGGCCGCCGTTGAGATTGCCGATGTGCTGGCCGGCCACGATGATGGGCGTGGCGCAGTCGACCAGGCCGGCATTGAGGCAGTCGTAGACGTAGGGCTCCTGGTAGTTGAGCGACATCTTGCCGCCGTAAGCGTCGCTGGCGTAGCACTTGAAACGCCCTTCCGAGGTCGCCCGGCAGAAATCCTTGCAAAACGTGCAGAAGTTGGACTCGCTGGAAATGGGCCGCCCCTCGGTGTCGGCAATGACCGAGCCGATGCCGCAGGCCTCGTTGACGGCTTGCAGGATCTCGTCGAGCTTTTCCTTGGAAATAAGATCCAGCAGGTGGATGGACTGCTTCATGGCCGCGACTCTTTGGGGCGTGGCACCCGACCGGATTGCCGGACGCCTGGGCGTCCGCAGGCCGTCAATCGAGCATCTTGGCTTCCCGGGCCGTGATCACGGCCTCGAAGCGGTTGTTGACGTGCAGCTTCTTGAAAATGTTCTTGATGTGCGACTTGACCGTCTCGATGCTCAAAAAGAGCAGGCCGGAGATGTCCTTGTTGTTTCTGCCCTCGGCGATGTGGCGCAGGATCTGCAACTCGCGGTTGGTGAGGGTTTCCAGGGACAGATCGGGCCGCACGTCCTCCGGTTCCAGGTCCACGGACAGGTTGACCAGATAGGGCGAGACAAGGGACTTGCCGGCATGGAAGGCCTCGATGAGGCGCACCAGGCTGTCGATGTCGATGGTTTTGAGCACATAGCCGTCCGCCCCGGCTTTCATGGCGTTCTTGATGTAGTTGGTGTCGTTGTACGTGGAGATGGCCAGGATCTTCAGGGCCGGCAGGGCCTTGCGCAGGACGCGGATGGCCGGGATGCCGGATAGCCCCGGCATGTCGATGTCGATGAGCGCCACATCCGGCGCGCACTGCTGGATCTTTTCGATGGTGTCGAAGCCGTTGTCCGACTCGCCGACAATGCTGATCGTCTCGATGGTTTCGAAGGCCAGGCGCAAGCCGATGCGCAGCAAGGGATGGTCATCCGCGATGAAGACCGTGATCGGGTGATTGCCTGACGTGGGTCTCATGGGCTCTCCTCCTTCCATCCGGAACGGAGCCAAGGCGGTTCCCCAAAGCATGCGTCATCCGGCGCGCGATGGCAAGGCACGGTCCGGGCCGGACGGTCAGCCACCGATGGTGACCGCAAGGGGAAAGTCCCGCAAAACCGCTGTCAGTCCCTCCACCGTGGCCTTGTTGTGGGGCGCGAGCCCGTGCAGGGCATAGTCCCGGCCGAGCTGGCGCCATTTCGGTTCGCCCATGCGGTGATAAGGCAAAACGTCCAGGGCCACGAGATGGCGAAGGGTCACCGCGAGCTCCCCGGTCGCGCGCAGGTTGTCCTCGCTGTCGTTGAGCCCCGGGATAAGGGGCAGGCGCAGGCGGATCGGCAGTCCGCGCGCGTCCATGGCGCGCAGGTTGTCGAGGATGCGCGTGTTGGGCCGGCCGGTCAGGCGTTCGTGGACCGCCGGGTCCATGTGCTTGATGTCGCACAGCACCAGATCCAGCCAGTCCAGGGCCGGTTCCATGGCTTCCCAGGCAGCCTGACCGCAGGTCTCCACGGCCGTGTGCAAGCCCCGCGCCTTGGCCTCCCGGGCCAGGGCGGCCAGAAAATCCGGCTGGGCAAAGGGCTCGCCGCCCGAAAACGTCACCCCGCCGCTTGAGCGCTCGTAGAATTCCCGGTCCAGCTCCACCTCCTCCATGACCTCGGACACGGTCAGGTAGCGGCCGCAGATGTTCAGGGCATTGGCGTAGCAGGCATGCTGGCAGGCCCCGCACTCCGGCAGCAGGCAGCAGTCCCGGTTAAGCCGGATGCCGTCCCCGGCCCCAGGCTCCAGACAGCCTTCCGGACAGGCGGCCACGCACTGGTGGCAACGGATGCAGTTGCTGTCGATGTACATGAGCTCGGGCCGGGGATGGATGTTCTCCGGGTTCTGGCACCACAGGCAATGGAGCGGGCAGCCCTTGAAAAAGACAATGGTGCGGATGCCGGGGCCGTCGTGGATGGAAAAGCGTTGGAAATCGGTCACCACGCCGGTCGGTTCCCGGTTCTCCGTGGCCCGGGGCCGGTACAACTGAAACTTTTTGCGCAGGGTCATCAGGCATCCTTTTGCCGCGAACGGGTGGGGAGGCGGTATGGAGGCGGTGCGGACGCCTCCGGCGGCCAAAGGGCTTTGCCCTTTGGAATCCCGACAAAATAAAGAGCTTGGCCTGGTTGGCCGGCCAGCCGCCGTCCGAACATCGGACAGCGGCTGGGGTTACAAGCCGATTCAGGTGCGTTTTCTAGAACATCTGCTCGGTACGCGAGATGATGTCATCCTGGATGGAGCGGTCCAGGGAGGTGAAAAACGCGCTGTAGCCCGCCACCCGGACGACCAGTCCCCGGTAGCTGTCGGGATGGTCCTGGGCGTCCGTGAGGGTCTCCTTGCTGATGACGTTGTACTGGATGTGGGTGCCACCACCGTTGAACAGGGTTTCGGTCACGGCGATGAGGTTGGCCACGCCCTGCTCGTCCTTGAGGGCGTTGGGATGGAACTTCATGTTGAGCAGGGTGCCGTTGGAAGCGATAACATGGTCGAGCTTGGTCACGGACTTGACCGAGGCGGTGGGGCCGGAATGGTCCATGCCGGACACCGGCGAAACACCGTCGGCCAGGGGCGCCCCGGCCTTGCGGCCGTCCGGGGTGGCGCCGACCACGGCGCCGAGCGGCACGTTGGCCGACACCGGGTACAGGCCGGGCTGGAAGGTGCCGCCGCGCGGGTTGGTGTATTTCTCGACTTCCTTGCAATAAATGAGCGCGCCTTCGTGGGCGATCTCGTCGGCATAGGGCTCGTCGTTGCCGTACTTGGGCGCCCGGTTGAGAAGCATCTGGCGCAGGGTTTCGCCTTCGACCCCGGCGAAATCCGTGGCCAGGGCCTGCTTCAGGTCGGCCAGGCTCACGGCCTTGTCCTCGTAGACGAGCTTGCGGATGGCGGCCAGGGAATCGGCCACATTGGCCACGCCCACGCCCTGGGGGCCGGTGAAGTTGTAGTGGGCGCCGCCCTCCTGGAGGGACTTGCCCTTGGCGATGCAGTCGTCGACCAGGGAGGACAAAAACGGCAGCGGCGCGCGCTGGCCATGGGCCGTGTCCACGGCGTTGTCGCTGATGACGAGCAGCCGGACGTCATAGGCCATCTGGGCGCGGTAGGCGGCCATGAGGTCGTCGTAGGTGGCGAAGGTGGTCAGGTCGCCGGTTTCGGGGCCCAGACGCGCGCCCGACAGCGGGTCCACGCCGTTGTTGAGGGTGAGCTCCAGCACCTTGGCGATGTTGAAGAAGGCGGCGTCGTGCCAGCCTTCGGTCTTGCCGCCAACCTGGGGCTCGACGCAGCCGATGATGCCGTAATCCCGGGCATCCTCGCGGGTCAGGCCGCGACTGAGCAGGGCCGGGATGATGAAACGGTCGTTGTAGTAGGCCGGCATGCCAAGACCCAGGCGCGTGACCTCGGCCGCCTTTTCGTACAGGGCCCGGGGCGTTTCGCTGTGCACGCGGATGGAGATGGAGGGCTGGTAGAGCCGGGTGTTGGCCGTCGCCTGGAGGCACATGTAGGACAGCGGATTGGTCGCGTCCTCGCCCTGGCGGTCCACGCCGCCGACGATGAGATTTTGGAACATGGGGTAGCCGCCGAAGGCCTTGGTCGAGCCCTCGTCGCGCACCTTGTTGATCTCGTTGAACTTGATGAAAAGCAGATCCAGCAGTTCCTGGGCCTTTTCCGTGCTGATGGCCTTGTCGGCGAGCAGGTAGGGGAACAGGTACTGGTCGAAGCGCATGGGCGAGATGGAATGGCCGTTGGATTCGAGCTGGAGCACGAGCTGGATGAACCAGAACGACTGGAGCGCCTCGGCAAAAGTCTCGGCCGGCTTGGCCGGCACCTTGGCGCAGATGCGGGCGATTTCGAGCAGCTCGGCCTGGCGGATGGCATTGCCCTCCTTCTCGGCCAGCCCGGCGGCCAGGTCCGCGAAGCGCCGGGCAAAGGCGATCACGGCCCGGTTGGCGATGCATACGGCATTGAGGAAGGTGATCTTGGCCGCGTGCTGGGGATTGGTCATGTCGAGGGCGGCCAGGGCGGCTTCGGCCTCGGCAATCACCCCGTCCAGGCCCTTGGCCAGGACCTTGGCATAGTCCACGGAGATGTGGCCGACGCCGTTGAAATAGTAGTTGCCCACGGTGAAGACGCCGTATTGCTGGGCGTCCAGGGCCTCGCGCGGCATGAGGGCCGTGGCCAGCTCGTTTGTCGTCTTGCCGTTCCAGTAGGGGAACAGCTCGCGCAGAACGGCCTTTTTCTCCTCGGAGATCAAAAACACGTCGCCGGTGCGTTTTTCCAGACGATCGAGTTCGTCCTCCAGCCATTTGCAGGAAAATTCCGGGAAAACCGGGGCCGCGCGGGACTTGGTGCACTGATTGCCGACGATGATCTCATCGGGCTGGATGAAGACGGTCATGCCGCCGAGGATCTTTTCCAGGGCCTTGGCCCGGCGAAGGATCATGGGCTGGGCTTCGGTCTCCCGGTACGAGGCCGTGATGAGCTGGGCCCGTTCCACACAGATCTCGGGTGTGATGGCGATGAAGCGTTCCCGGATGGCCTCGACCCGGTTCGTCGGCCCGGGCAAATGCAGTACATCGAACTTGCTCAACAACTCTTTTTCGACACTGCCTGTCATGACGCCGTCCTCCTGGGGTTGCGGTTTACGTAACAGCCCTGGCACCATACGCACCGTGTTGCAGGGGTATTTTCTGCTTGCTGCGTCACGGAAATGCCCGTACGCTGTCCTCCAGTTCGTCTGTATGGCCAGACCTGTTGCGGCTGCGGATTCCTTTCACCACGTTTCCCTTCAAAACCGTGACCTAAAAAGTCACCCTCCGCCAATCCCCCACGAGGGGGATTCGTTTCACCCTTTCGGGGGATTGTACCCGTTGCGGCCAGACCGTCCCCGCGACCGCACTACACGCAAAGGAACGCCTCCGGCGGCCAAAGGGCTGCGCCCTTTGGAATCCCCTTCCGATGAACCGATTGGACGTTTCTCTTGGCGGCCACAACCGGGCATGACACATGGATATTGCCGTCTCAAATCAAAGTCGCGCTTGCTTCCAAGCACCACAATCGCGTACATTGGCAATGTCCCTTCCGCTCCATGACCGCCGTGCCCCCCAGGGCTGCTCCTGTCCGTCCCGACACCTGCGGACGACAGAGCGACACAACACTACCATCCAATCAGCAAAGGCCATGAGCCAAACCATCCACCACCATTTCCACCCCCCCGTCCAGTGGATCATTCACGGCTTGGGCCTCCTGACCCTGGCTTTGGTCATGGGGATCAATTTTTACCAAGAGTACTGGAGTATCGAGGAGCACGAAACAAAGCATCTCCTGCGCCAGACACGCCTTGTGTGTGAAGTCCTGGAGCACGACTTCAGCCGCCTCCAAGCCACACTCGACGGCCTGCGACACGAGGCTTCGCTGCTTGCAACCCATGAGGACAGCCATGTGCATCTGGAGCTGCTCACCAAGGCCGTGAGCGGAGCGCGCACCTTCAGTATCCTGGATGCCCAGGGCATTGTCCGGGCCTCAAACGATCCCGCCCTGGTCGGCCAAAACGAGAGCCGTCAGCCTGTTTTCGCCGCCCTCAGCCCCAAACGCGCGCAGGATTCCCTGGTGCTTGTTCCGGCTTCCCCAGCGGAATCCGGGAAGGATACGGTGACGGCGGGGCTCAGGATCGACGGGCCGGACGGGGCCTTTGCCGGGGCCGTGATCGCCGCGCTGTCCCCGCAGTTCTTCGCGCCCCTGCTCGATTCCGCACGCAGCGCCCCGGAGCTGTGGGCGGGTCTCGCCCATGCCGATGGCACGGTCCTGCTCATGGAGCCGGCAACATCCGGTCTGGCCGGGGCACAGTTGAACCGGCCGGAGAGTTTTTTCACCCGGCACCGCGTTGCCGGCCAAGATGTCAGCGTCTGCGACGACGCCCTCCCGCCCTCCGGCGACCGCCAGCGCATCGTCATGCGCACGGTAGGACCCCACGGTCTGCGCCTCGAACCGCCCCTGTACCTGATGGTCGCCCTGGACCGGTGGACCATCCACGCAGGTTGGCGCCAGGATCTTCTGCTCCAGGGCGGCGCGCTTGTCCTCCTCATCCTCTTGTCCACGTTGCTGCTCCTGGGCTTTCAGAAACGGCAACGCGACAATGCCCGCCGCATGACCGAAGCCAGCGAGAAACTGGCCCAGCGTGAACGGTTCATCCGCACGGTCATGGACAACGTCCCGACCCAGATCGCCTACTGGAACGCGGCGCTCCACTGCGAGTATGCCAACGCCGCCTATCTGGACTGGTTCGGTACGACGTTCGAGGCCATCCGCCGCCTCACCGTCCAGGAACTCTTGGGGGAAACGCTTCTCGCCCAAAGCGCCACGTACCTCCAGGCCGCGCTGGCCGGCGAACCGCAACTGTTCGAGCGCGGGCTGCCCAGGGCCGACGGCTCGACCGCCTATACCCAGATTCGCTACCTTCCGGATCGCATCGACGGCGAAGTGCGCGGCATGTACGTTCTGGCTTCCGATGTCAGCGAGCTCAAGGCCACCCAAAAGGAGCTCGAACAACGTATCCAGGAACTCGACCGGCTCGCCACCACGGATACCCTGACCGGCATTCCCAACCGCCGCGTGCTTCTCGAACAGACCACGGCAGCCCTGCATCGGAGCCAACGCTACGGGGAACCGCTCGCCTTCCTCATGCTCGACATCGACCATTTCAAACGGATCAACGACAACCACGGCCATGACATCGGCGACGTGGCCTTGCGGCTCATGGCCGAAACGCTCCAAAAGACGGTCCGGACAACGGACCATATCGGCCGGCTGGGGGGCGAGGAATTCGGGGCGGTGCTCATCCAGACCACGGCCGCCGAAGCCCGTGTCGTGGCCGAGCGTCTCTGCCAGGCCCTGCGCGACGTCCAGGTGCCGACCCCGGCCGGGCCACTGCGCTTCACGGTGAGTATAGGCTTATCCATGGTCGAAGAGGGCGTCCGCACGGAAGATGAGCTCATCAAACGCGCCGACCTAGCCCTCTACCGGGCCAAGGAGACCGGGCGCGACAAGGTGTGCAATTACGAGGAATGCTGAGGAAGGCGGCGGCGTCCGCGAAATGACTCTGCCCGGACGCCGCCGGACGCCGCCGCAACCGGCGCGGCGGGCAAAAACAGAAAGGAAGCTGGTCTAGAAGGGCACGTCGTCCATGCCCGAGGCTTCGGACGGAAAAGCCGGGCCGAGGTCCTCGTCGGGCTGCTGCTGGCGCGGGGCGCCGCCCTGACGGGGGCCGCCGCCCTGGCGCGGACCGCCCTGGGGCGCGGACCGGCGCGGGCCGCCGTAGCCGCCCTCGTCGCCCATGGGCGCCTCGCTGGCCTGGCCACGGGAATCGAGTCCCTGGATGGTGTGGCCGGGGCCGGTCACCACGATCTCGGTGGTATAGCGTTTTTGCCCCTGCTGGTCGTCCCAGGACCGGGTGCGCAGGCTGCCCTCGATATAGACCAGCCGTCCCTTGGACAGGTAGTTATTGCAGAATTCGGCCGAGCGGCCGTACACGGCGATGCGGTGCCATTCGGTGCGTTCGACCTTGTTGCCTTCGCGATCCTTGTACGACTCGTCCGTGGCCAGGGAAAAGTTGGCCACCGGGCTGCCCGAGGGCAGATAGGTGAGCTTGGGATCCTGGCCGAGACGGCCGACGAGAATGACTTTATTGATGCTTCCGGCCATGGGCGGACTCCTTGGGACGCGCCGGGCGCGTCGACGTTTCGGGGACGGAGGTTAGGGCTTGGGCGCGATCTTTTCAAGCTCGCCCAAGGCATCCTCCACGGCGTAGGTCAGCTTGTCGGCCGTATGGGCCTCGCGCTCGGCCAATGCAGCTTCCAGGGCGCCCTTGGCGGCCACGGCCCGGCCCAGGGCCGGGAGCATGGCCTTGCGGTCCGCGCCCGGCACTTCGCCAAGCCTGATGCGGTCGTCCAGGGCCTGGACAAGTTCGAGCAATCCCTGGGGGCCGGCCGCCGGCGTGGGTTCCACAGGCCAGGCCAGGGCATAGAGCCGGGGAAAGGCCTCGGCGGCCCGGTCCTGGTCCCAGGTCGTCACGGTCACGCGGACTTGCAGGAACCTGCCCATGGCTATTCCCCCTCCTCCCAGCTCGTGCGCACCCGGTTGACCACGTCCTCGATGAGGCCGGTCTGGGATTCCTGGCACACCCCGACCAGGGGCGCGCCCTGGTCCACGTTCTGGTCGTGCTGGAAATACACGGCGTAGATGATGCCTTCCGGGCCGTCGTACACGAGCGGCTTTTCCCGCTTCATACGCGAAACGATGAAAAGCTCCATGCCCGGTTTGACGCTGACCGAACGCGGACCCGAGGCCTTGACCTTCTTGTCCACGCTCGGGATGAAATAATACTTGGCCCGCTCGGGCGCCGGAAACAGAAACAGCACCTTCTGGAGGATGGCCGCGATGACCTCGTCCTTGGACAGAAAGTGGCGGATGACGGCGAGCTGCGTGCCGGCCTCGACAAAACGGCCTTCCAGCTCCGTGCGCACCGAGCCCACCACGCCCTTGACCTCGGCATGGATGGGTTTGTCGTTGTGCTCGCGGGTGAGCTTGGCGAGCAACGTGCCGGGCTTTTCCCCGTAGGTGCCGGAAGCGCCGACGACCCGGGTGCCGGGCGCAACGGCGGCGAAACGCACGATGCCCGTGTGGGGCGCCAGCACCTCGATCTCCTCGTAGGGCGCGGCCTTTATTTCCTCAAGCAAGGCTTTGACGTCGATCACGGAGTCACTCCCGTCGTATTGTGTGGGGAGAGAGGTGTGGGGAGGGGAGAAGCCTCCGGCGGCCAACGGGCTGCGCCCTTTGGAATCCCGTCACGGTTCGCGGCACCCGTCCCATGCGCACAGGCCCGCTCCCCCGGGATGGGGTGGTCCAGGAGGGGCCCTTGACCCCTCCTGGCCGCCGGAGGCGTTTCTCTCCCCTACGCGCTCCCCCTAGCGATAATACAAATTACGGCCGCCGATGGTTAACAGCACCTGTTTCAGGTTCTTGCGAATCTCGCGGCGGTCCCAGATGCCCTGGATATGGCCCCGGGCCAGGGCGTTATGCGCCCGGTGGTAATCGGGCGCGATGTCGATGCCGGTGGTCTCCTTGATGACGCCCGGACCGGCGAAGCCGATATTGGCCGAGCGCACCGAAAACTGGTAGGGCGAGCAACCGAGGAAGCTCGCCACCGGACCGGCGTAGGAATTGGTGTCGTAGAGCACCACGTAGAGTCCGCCGGCCTCAATGTAGCGCCGCACGGCCATGGTGACCCGGGGCATCTGGATCAGGCCGTTTAAGCTCTCCTGAATGCGGATGCCGGCCGTGCCGTGGACGTAGGCCAAAAACGGATAGTGGCGACGACGGGCCCGGGCCAGGGCGCGGATGAACTTCTCGCCCTCGGCCGCTCCGACCGAACCGCCCCGGAAGGCGGCATACAGCACGGCCGAGACGAGCTTGACCTCGTCGATCTTGGCCTCGAAGGTCACGCAGGCCGACTTGCGGCCGGTTTTTTCCTTGGCCGCGTCGAGCTTTTCCTCGAAGCCGGGATAGTCCAGGGGATTGCCAGCCTCGATGTCGGCGTCGAATTCCGACACCGACCCCTGGTCGAAGACGTTGCCCATGACCCACTGGTATTCCATGGGAAAGTGGTGGCCGCAGTGGACGCACACCCCGGCGAAGTCGCCGTAGAGGTCCGGGGCCCAGAGGTCCGGGCAGCCGTAGGTGGCGGACTCGGGGCAGGTGACGGCCTTGTCCTCGGCCGCCTTGGGGCTCACGTAGCACCAGCCGAAATCGGCCAGGCAGGCCCCCTCCTCGGGGTTGGACAGCTCCACCAACATGCGGCTTTTTTCCGGATCGCAGGTGACCGGGGCGTTTTCCCGGCCCCGGCGAAGCGGCGCCAGCAACCGGTTGCCGACCAGTCGCAGTTCCGATTCCATGTCCGAAGCGGTCTTGGCCCAGTTTTTCAGATGCTTGCCGAGAAAGTCGTAGCGAATGAACGAATAGCCGGACCAGAAGGCGCTCTGAGCCCGGGAGGCCAGGCGCGCGCCCGAGGGCCGGCCGTCGCGGAAAGCGGTTTCGGACATGCGCCGGTACTTGCGGTAGCGGCGCCAGACCAGCCGGTCGGCGGCGGCGTCATCCAGGGTCCAGCGCACGAACATGCCCTCGGCATCGGCCGGACCGCCCTTGCGCCGGGACGCGGCCCGGGCGCGAAAGAGCTTGAACCCGGCCACATCGAGAAACACCTGGTCCGTGGCCCGGATGACCTCCTGGCGCAGGTCCTTGAAGAAATCGTAGTTATGGGGCCGGGCGCCCAGGGGCGGCTCGTCCACGATCTTGTCGATGTAGCCCATGCGTAGGTTGTCGGCGGCGGTCATCTTGAGGCGCCGGGCGCACTCGGCGATGCATTCCGGGACCACGCGCTGGCCTTGCCGGATGCCGGATTCGATGGCGGCCGCGCCTTCCGGGGAGATGACCGAATAGTAGCCGTGGGAGAGCATGAGGCGCAGGTCGGACAGGCCGATGGCCTCGGCCCCGCCCGAGCCGCCCTCGGAAATGACCGACACCACGGGCACCCGCAGTCCGGCCATCTCGTAGAGGTTGCGGGCGATTTGCTGGGCCGCGCCGGGATAGTCCTCCACCGGAAAGGCGCCGGGCGTGAACACGTAGGTGTGGATGGGAATGCGCTCGGTCTCGGCCACCTTCATGTACTGCAAGGCCTTGGCATTGCCCCAGGGCTTGACCGAGCCGCCGTTGCGAAACTCCTGGCCGTGGCCCTTTTCCTGGCCGATGACCATGACCGGCTGGTTGACGATCTTGTCGCCCTGGCGCCGGGTGATGTAGGCCCGGGCGATGAGCATGCTCGGGTCGATGGAGTATTCGTCCTGGCCGCCGATCTCGGTGTAGTTGTCGTAGACGTTTTCCAGGAATGTCCTTGAGGCTCACCCGGGCCGGATGGCCGCACGATCCGTACCCGATCGATGGGGGTCAGTTCCTCGTCGAGCTTTTTTTCCAGGAAGGACGAACAGGTCCTCGACCTGGCGCACGAGCTGGGCCTTTTCCCCGGGCGGAAAGGCGTTCTCCCGGCCGGCCAGTTCGTCCAGACGGGTCTGCATGAGGGCGATGTTGGCGTTTTCCCGCCCGCCGAAGATGTCCTTGATGTAGTTCAGGCGATCGCGCAACTCACCGATTCGCTTTTCTATTTCCATGAATAGCATCCAGGTCGTGACGCGCCGGACCAGGCAAGGGCGCCCGGGCCGGACCGCAACCGCGCCGACCGGTTAGAATTGCAGGATGGTGGCCGTCTTTTCCCGCAGGAACCGCACATTGGACTTGAGTTCCTGACCGGCGCCGTCGGCTCCGGACAGGGTCAGGCCGTCCAGAAACTCGCAACCCCGCTTGCGGGCCTCGGACAGATCCGCGCCCCAGACAATGGCCAGGGCCAGGTTCGGATCGTACTCCGTGGGAATCTCGTAGGGCTCGTCCATGGGAATGTGGGTGTGCAGGCGCAGCCAGGGGAAGGTCGGCGCGGCAAACCGGTCGATGCGCCCCACCCAGGGCGTGAACCGGTTGGCCGGGTCCTCGGCGATGAGGCGGTATTCCACGCCCACGCCGTCAAAGGTGATGTCGGACTGGGTATAGCCCATGGGCTCGCCGAGACCAAGCCGGATCTGTTCGGCGATGAGATTGACGTCACCCCGGCCCTTGATGCGGGAGATGGCGGCCGACACGCCGTTTTCCACCTGGATGCGGGTGTTGACCTCCATGAGGAAGGGCTGGCCCGTGGGCGAGACGATCCATTCCCAGGTGCCCACGTTGTCGTAGCCCACCTCGTGGGCCATGGACAGGGAATAGCCCACGAGATCGTCGAGGAGCTTCGCCGCGTCAAAGGCGTAGTCGATCTCGCCGGGCCGGAAACCCGGAGCCACCTCCACCCGCTTCTGGCGGCCGGTGGACTGGATGGTGCAGTTGCGGGTGCCGAAGTGCACGATGTTTTTGCCCGTGCGGTCGGCCACGATCTGGACTTCCAGATGGTTGAAGTCGGAAATGCGCTGCTCGATCAGCACGCCCTCGTCGTGGAACTGGCGCTTGGCGTAGTTGCGCACCCGGCGGTAGACGGTCTTGAACTGGTCGAGATCGTAGATTTCCTCGATGCCCATGCCGCCGCCGCCGGCCGAGGCCTTGACCAGCACCACCGAGTCGCTGATGCCCTGCTCGGCCTGGAAGGCGAACAGGGTCTCGGCGATCTCCTCGGCTTCCAGCTCGTCGTACACGGGCCGGTCCGAGCCCGGCACCGTGGGAATGGACAGGCTGCGGGCCAGGCGCTTGGTGTTGATCTTGTCCCCAAGGGATCGGATGATGCGCCAGGAGGGACCGATGAAAATCAGTCCCCGGGAGCGCTCGGCTACTCGCCTGGCAAAACGGAAATCCTCGGCGAAAAACCCGTAGCCGGGATGGATGGCCGTGGCCCCGGCATGGTCGGCCACGGACAAGATCTCGTTGGCGTCGTGGTAGGAGCTGACCCGGAAGGCGCTCTCGGGACCGCCGAGGGACCGGGCCAGCCGCAAATGGCCCGAGGCCTCGTCGGCCTTGGTGTAGATACAAACAAAATCCAGGCCGAGCGAAACGCAAGCCTGGATGATGCGCATGGCGATCTCGCCCCGGTTGGCCACCAGGACTTTATGTTTCTGTTTCGGCACGGTCCGTCTTCTTTTTATCCTCAAGGTTGTCGGCCGCGGCCCGCGCCTTGCGCAGGTCGATGCGCCGCTTTTGAATCTCCAGGACCAGCTTGTCGAGCCAGGCTTCCTGGCGCGAGGACAGTGTCCCGAAGACCACGCCAGCCAGCTTCCGGTCCGGGCAGGATTCCCGGACCACCACGGCTGGCAACCCGCAGATCAGCGCCTTGCCGGCAATGGCCAGGGACAACCGAAAGGTGTCCCCGTGGCGCAGGGCCCGCTCGGCATCGACCAGGGCCAGGCCGGAGACGCTCACGTCGTGGACTGTGAACACGTCTTCCCGACCCTCGATCCGGGCCGTCAGGCCGCGCACCCGTTCCCGATGGGCCTGGCGCCGGCCGGATTCCCCCACCAGCTCGAACGTGAAGTCCATGCCGGCCTCCCTACTCACCGATCCAGCGTTCCAGGGCGAATTCCACGCGCTGGTTCCTGGCCCGGTTCTCCGGAGTCGTGTTGGGGTAGAGGGGTTCTAAATCAGCTAATCCGGTGGCTGTCAATCTGTTGGGGGGCATCCCCAATGCCAACAGATACCGTAAAACGGCAACCGCCCGCAAGGACGAGATTTCCCAATTATCCCGGAAACGGCTGCCCGGCCCCGGCGGCTGGTCGTCGGTGAAGCCCCGGATGTTGACGCGCTCGCCCGAGGTCTTGATGAGGAAGGCGTAGAGGAGCTTGAGTCTGGCCTGGCCCGCTTCGGTCAAATCCACGCTGTCCTTGGCGAAAAGCACGCCGGCCGGGAACGTGATGGTCAGCCGCCCCGCCTCCAGAGTGGCACCCACCACGCCCGTCAGCCCCTTGTCGGACACGTAGCTGCGGAACTGGTCGTACACCCGGCGCTGCTCGCCGATGATCCGCTGGCGCAACCGGGCCTGTTCGACCAGGGTGCTCATTTCACTCGACACCGGGGCTCGGGCGCCGACCTTGCCCTGGCCGCCCAGGGCACTTTGCACCGCGGAAAACGATTCCGAAAATTTTTTGGTGTCCAGGCTCGACATGGAAAACAGCAGGATGAAAAAGCTCATGAGCAGCATGGACATGTCCGCCAGGGTGGTCAGCCATTCACTCGGCGCCTCGGACTCCTGTTCGTCCTCCAGACCGACCGCGTCATCCTCGTCCATAGCGGCGCTCCCGGGGGGCAATAAACGAGGACAGCTTCTCGTAGACCAGCCTGGGGTTGTTGTTTTCCAGGATGCACTTGGCGCCCTCGAAGATGATTTCGAGCTGCAAGGTCTCGTTTAAGGTCCTGGAGCGCAACTTTCCGGCCACGGGCAGAAAAAACAGCGTGGACAACATGGAACCGTAAAAGGTCGTGATGATGGCCACGGCCATGGCCGGGCCCAGGGTCTTGGGATCGTCCATGCGCGTGAGCATCTGGATCAGGCCGATGAGCGTCCCGATCATGCCGAAGGACGGAGCATAGCCGGCCAGGGACTTGAACACGGCCTCGCCTATGGCGTGACGGCGCTTCATGGAGCCGATCTCGATGCGCAACGTCTCCCGGATGAGTCCCTTGTCGGCGTTGTCGGCGATGAGTTGGCAGGCTTTTTTGAGGATGGCGTTGTCGGTCTGGATGTTTTCCAGGGCGATCAGCCCCTCGCGGCGGCTGATCTCGGCGATGCGCACCATCATGTTGACCACCTCGGCGTCCCGGACCTTGCGCGAGGCGAAAATCTGCATCATGGCGGCGAAGGCCTGGAAGACCTCCTCAAAGGGATAGGCCACGCAGGTGGAGGCCAAGGTACCACCGAGCACGATCATCATGCTCGGCACGTTGACGAACTCCATCAAGGTGCCGCCCATGAAGATGGCGCCGAGCACCATGGCGATGCCCGAGGTCAGCCCGAGAAAGGTGGCCAGATCCATGCATCCATCCGAGGCGGGGAACCGGTTGCGACCCGGCCCATGCGACCGGTTGTTCCCTCTTTTCGGTCGGCAGAGCCCATGGTATACCCTAAGGCGAGCGGAGGAAAATGTATATGCAGTGTCCCGAAGATGTAAAGCCCGCTGTCCGGGCCGCCCTGGCCGAGCTGGGGAGCCTGGCCGCCGACACGGTGGGACTGGTGGCCGGGACCGGCTTGGCCGGACTGGCGGCGGGGCTGGCCGATCGTCGGGAGATCGCCTGCGCCGCGTTGCCCGGATTTCCCAAGGCCACGGCCCCGGGACACGAAGGCCGGCTCGTGGTCGGGACACTCTCCGGCCGGCAGGTGGCGCTTTTCACCGGCCGGCTCCACCTGTACGAAGGCTATTCCCCACATCAGGTGGCGTTCGGGGTGCGGTTTCTGGCTGGCCTTGGGGTGCGCACGCTGGTGCTCACCAACGCGGCCGGCGCGCTTGATCCGGGGTTTGCCGCCGGCGGGCTCATGCGCCTGACCGACCACCTCAATCTGACCGGACGCAATCCCCTGGTCGGGCCCAACGACGAAACCCTCGGGCCGCGCTTTCCGGATATGAGCCGGACGTATTGTCCGCGCCTGGGAGCCGTTGCCGATCGGGCCGCTCTGGCCTGCGGGCTACGTCTCGAACGCGGGGTCTATGCCGGGGTGCTCGGGCCGAGCCTCGAAACACCGGCCGAGACACGCATGCTGCGCCTGCTCGGAGCCGACGCCGTGGGCATGTCCACGGTGACCGAGGTGATCGCCGCCCGGCATCTGGGGTTGTCGGTGCTGGCCATCTCTTGCCTGACCAATGTCAATCTGCCGGACTGCATGGCCGAAACGACCATCGAGGATGTCCTGCGCACGGCCAAACGCGCCGAGGCCGATCTGACCCGGCTGCTCGGAGCCATCCTGCCCGCCTGCTGACCGTCACGCCCGTTGCAAAGCCGCGCTCAGGCCACCATGCCGATGAGCTGCATGACCCGCTCGGCGGAGAGGCCGTCGTGGGGAAAAGTGGCGTCCTGGCCGGAAAGGGCCTGGCGCACAAAAGACAAATCCGTCTCCGCCTCGTCGGCGGTCATATCCACGGATTGGGTCCCGGCGGCCCGCTGGCCGGCGGATTCACTGATGGTGGCCGTATCCCCGGAGTCGGTGGCCACGGTGTTCGCGCCGCCCTTGCCGACCTCGCGCTGCACCGGATCCGTCAGCGTGGCGAGCAGGCCCGTGCCCGACTGAATGCTCTCGATCATGTGGTTTCCTGCCTTGCTTGGCGCACGTCCCGGACAGACATGCCTTGCCATTTGCCAAAGCAATATCGGGGCCATACAAAATAATTAAATAATTTCAATATATTAAAAATCACTCGGCAAGATTGACCACTCCCGCGCCAACGGCCTGACACCCGTGGGGGGGGAGAGGAGAAGCAAGAAACGCCTCCGGCGGCCAGGAGGGGGCCACTGCCCCCTCCTGGACCACCCCGAAAGGGGCCGCCACAACCTGCCCCCCACATCCCCGTTATTGGAACTAGTCCATCCCCCCCTTCAGGGGTCCGGGGGGATGATCCCCCCGGCGGAGAGGTCCAGGAGAGGCAGCGCCTCTCCTGGCCGCCGGAGGCATCTTCCCTGCCCTCTCTCCCCCGCCCCGCCCAGTCCCTTACCCGCCGGTACGGCGCGGGTCCGGAACGCGCAGGCGTTCCGGTTCGACCGGCGCCACGGCCGTGTAGATGCCATTGGCCCGGGTCCACCAGCCGTCCTGGGGCTTGTCGGTGAATTCCAGCCGTGTGACGTACTTGATGGCCTTGTAGGCCAGGTCGAAGGGGCACACGAGCCGGGCCGGCGCGCCGTGGGACAGGGGCAGGGGCGCCCCGTCCAGGTCCAGGGCGAGCAGGTAGCCGAGCCGGGGATCGAGCAGGTCGGCCAAGGGCAGGCATTCGACATAATGGTCGAGACCGCCCGGGTGGGAGCGGGTCTTGCCCAGGGCGTGGAAGACCACGTAGCGGGCTTCGGGCTTGGGCCGGGCCCTGCCCACCAGCTCGGACAGACGCACTCCGCTCCAGGCCACGTCCGGCACGGACCAGCCCTCCACACAGTGGAAATCCGAGGTCTGGTCGGTCCGGGGCAGGCCGCGCACGGTGGCGTAGTCGAGATGGAGCGGGTTTTCGACCAAGCCGTCCACGGTCAGGACGTACGGTTCGGCCGTGGCGCCCCGGGTCACCCGGCCGGTTGCGGCATCGAAGCCGAAATCCTCGATTTCCACGGTCCGAGTGGGGAAAAGCGACAGCAACCGGGCCCAGGCCTTGCCGGTCAGGCTCGGCAGCACGGCCCCGGCCGCCAGAAGTTTCAGGAGCAAACGACGGGTCACGGTGTTCATGGCGCGCCTCCTTCCACCGCCTTCGTCGCGGCAGGTGGATCACGCTCACATAAGCATCCGTGACAGGGTGGTCCAGGAGGGGGGATGCCCCCCTCCTGGCCGCCGGAGGCGTTCAGCCCTTGTCCTCTCCCTTGCGCCCCTCCCTGCCGGCCACGCCGATGGCGCCGCGCCGGCCGAGCTGGCGCAGGAACTGGGCCACGGCCAGTTCGGCCTCCCGGGTGTCGAGCCGGTAGTCCCGGGCCAGGCCGGCGGCAATGGCCGCGACCGATGTCCGGCCGTCAATGGCCCGCCAGACCGCCGTGCCCAGGACGTCGAGTTCCACGGTCTTGCGCAGCACCCGTCCGTCCCACAAGCCCAGCCGCCGGGCGAGGCCGGCCAAAACCGGCCGCACGGCCACGGGCAAGGACAGCCGCACCAGCCCGTCCGCGGTGCAGGTTTCGTCCACATCCCGGTTTTTCACCGGCACCAGGGCCAGGGACTGGGCCCGGGTGAGCCCTGAATCCGGCACCGGCCGGGACCTAAACGGAAACACAGCCTGCCGCCACGTCGGCCAGCCAGGCGCGATCCACGGGACGATTCGCGGTCAGGGCGGCGCCGATAAGTTTGTTTACGGACGATTCGTGGCGCAGCACGGCTAGCCGTCCCGGACGGCCCAGGGCCCGCAGCACCACATCCCAGCCTTTGGCCCGTTGCCGGCTGGCCAGCCACACGGCCGCGTGTCCGGCCACCTGGCCGGGCTCAGGGCGGGCGCCGGCCTCGAAACCGAAGGCGCGACCGGCCACGGTAGCCAGATCCTCCCGGCCGAGCAGCACATCGGCCGGGGCCAGGCGCACGACGTCCAGGCGTCGCCGGCTGGCGGCAAAGGACAGGGAAAATCGGCCGGGTAAAAATTCGAAGGCGGACAGGAAAAAATCCGGCGGAGGCGTGAAGGTGAGGCCGTAGACCTGAAAGGCGGGGCTGCCGGGCCGGTCCAGGCGCAACGAGGCCAGCACCCCGGCGATCCGGTCGCACAGCGCCCGGTCCGGGCCGTCCGGGCCGCCATAGGCCTGGAACACGGCGGCCGTGCCGGTGGCGGGATCGAACAGAGCCGCGCCCAGGCCCGAGCGGCCCTCCTGCGCCCAGGACAAGGGCATGAGCTCGTAGGCATCCAGGGCGGCCAGCCAATTGTCGGGCAGCACCTCTCCGGCCCGGGCCCGGTGTTTGGGCGTCAGCGCCCGCAAGGCCGCGTCCATGCCTCCCCGGCCGGCGCCGGGACGCCATTTCCACTCGAAGACCGGCCCCTGGTCATCCTCCAGGTACAGATGACGCAGACCTAGACGGGACGGATGCCAGGCCCCGGGCACGGTCAGACTCAGGCCGTTCCACGCCAGGGGCGTATCCTGGCTGTCGGTTCGTATCGCGGTCATGACGGAAGTGTAGGCCAGGGCCGGGGAGCGCGGCAAGACCCGCAGTCAGCCCCGAAATCGGGCGGTCCGGACCAGGGCCTCGTCCATGCGCCAAAAATGTCCAGCTCTTGCGGTCCTCCGTCCGGCCGACAACCGACCGGGGGAACACGACGCGCGGGATGACTCCGGAGACGTGGACTGCAAGACGGAACGCGTAGGTGGTTGTCCTGGCTGGCGAACCCCTTTTGGGCCTGGAGTGGGGAGTCCTTCTTTATGCGCCGATCGGCATTGGCTGCCAAGTTTTTACAAGAACGCAAAATATTACAAACTTGAAACAACACAAAACTGTAGTCTTCCGCTAATGACTTTTCAGCCACAATCTTGATTTTTTGTAGAAGACACAGTGGCTCTCCTCTCTTACCAAAATGAAAGAAAGACAAGTACAACAAAATTGTATCAAAATACCGACTTTTGCAGATCAAAATTGTGAAGCGGAATTGGTTTTTCCAACAATTCAAAGGAAAAATACAGCTGGTCCCACGATTGCAATACCCCCGTCGTCACGGCGACGCACACCTTTCCACCGGAGGCCCGACATGCGCACATGCTTCGATTCATCCTGACCAACTCCGGTTCCGTTCGCTTCAGGCAGCGCCAATGGTCCAGGCGCCCTTGCTCGCATCAACCCAGGCTTTGGAGACAACCATGAAAAAACAGATTTCGTTCCTGCTGCTGGCCCTCATTTTGACAGTTCTGGCACTGCCGCTGGTTTCTGTCGCCGACGACGCCCCGACGCCACCCCCGGTATCCGATCCTTCGGGCGCCTCCATCGGCGGCGCCGCCGATGTGGTCGGCGCCACCGCCGGCTCCCCCACCAAGGAAGACCTGGCCACCATGGCCGACAAGGAACCCCTGGCCGCCAAACTGGCTGACACGGTCGGCCACAACCGCATCTCCATCAACATGGTCTGGACGCTCGTCTGCGGCTTCCTGGTCATGTTCATGCAGGCCGGTTTCGCCCTGGCCGAGACGGGCTTTACCCGGGCCAAAAACGCCGGCCATACCATGGCCATGAACATGATGGTCTACGGTATCGGCATGCTCGGCTACTGGATCTGCGGTTTCGCCCTGCAGATGGGCGGCAGCGGCGGAGCGGCCAGCCTCGGCGGCGGCGCCGCCCTGGCCAATGAGTTTGCCATCAGCATCGGCGGCAAGGATTTCGGCCTGTTCGGCACCACCGGCTTCTTCCTGTCCGGTTCCGCCTACGACGCCGTCATCTTCTCGATCTTCCTGTTCCAGATGGTGTTCATGGACACCACGGCCACCATCCCGACCGGTACCATGGCCGAACGCTGGACCTTCAAATCCTTCGTGGTCTACGGCTTTTTCATCTCCATGTTCGTCTACCCCATCTACGCCAACTGGATCTGGGGCGGCGGCTGGCTGTCCTGCCTCGGCAAGTACTTCAGCCTGGGCCATGGCACGGTTGACTTCGCCGGCTCCTCGGTCGTGCACATGACCGGCGGCGTGGCCGCTTTGGCCGGCGGCATCTGCCTTGGGCCGCGGCTTGGCAAGTACAAGGAAGACGGCACCCCCAACGCCCTGCCCGGCCACCACATCCCCATGGCCGTGGCCGGCTGCTTCATCCTGGCCTTCGGCTGGTTCGGCTTCAACGCCGGCTCTTCCTTGGCCGGCACCGACCTGCGCATCGGCGTCATCGCCACCAACACCATGCTGGCCTCGGCGGCGGGCGCCATGTCCTCCATGCTCTACATGTGGAGCTTCTACGGCAAGCCCGACATCTCCATGTCCGCCAACGGCCTGCTGGCCGGTCTGGTCGCCATCACCGCGCCGTGCGCCTTCGTCAACTCGGTCTCGGCCGTCATCATCGGCGCCATCGCCGGCGTGCTGCTGTGCATGAGCGTGTTCTTCGTCGAGCGCACCCTCAAGATCGACGATCCGGTGGGCGCCATCTCGGTCCACGGCGTCAACGGCGCCTTCGGCCTGCTTTCGGTCGGCCTTTTCGCCGACGGCTCCTACGGCGATGCCCTCAACGGCGTCGACGGCACGGTCAAGGGTTTGTTCTACGGAGACGGCGGCCAGCTCATGGCCCAGATCATTGCCGTGTGCTCCAACTTCGTGTTCGTTTTTCTTGTCATGTTCATCTTCTTCAAAGTATCCAATCTGATCGTGCCCATGCGGGTCAAGCCCGAGCACGAACTCGAGGGTTTGGATCAGCACGAGGTGGCCGTGAGCGCCTATCCGGAATTCGTTTTGCAGAAAACCCATCGGTAAGAGAGGGGAAACGTCATGAAAAAAGTTGAAGCCATCATCAAGCCCTTCAAGCTCGACGAGGTGAAGGAAGCCCTGGACAAGCTCGGCATCCACGGTCTCACCGTGACTGAAGTGCGCGGGTACGGCCGCCAGAAAGGCCATGTCGAGGCTTACCGCGGCATCGAGTACCAGGTGCAGTTCAATTCCAAGGTGAAGCTTGAAGTGGTGGTGCCGGACAATCTGGCCGAAAAGACCGTGGACACCATCCGCACCGCCGCCAATACCGGCAACATCGGTGACGGCAAGATCTTCATCTACGACCTGCAAGGCGTGGTGCGTATCCGGACCGGCGAGTCCGGCGACGCGGCCATCTAGTCCGAACAGACTGCGCGGCAACACAGGGGACGGGGGCGACTCCGTCCCCTTTTTTACGAGCACGGCCAAACGGGTGCGCGGACGCCTCCGGCGGCCAAAGGGCGAAGCCCTTTGGAATCCCATTAAGGATGTGCCGGGAGTATGATTTCACCGTGCAGGCGAAAATGGCGTGTTGCCGCTGCCCGTGCTACGGAGCCTCCCGCGCAGGGGTGGTCCAGAAGGGGCCCCCGGCCCATCCTGGCCGCCGGAGGCGTCTCTCCCCCCACCTTCTAGGAATGAAACGGCATGGATGTGTTTTCACCGGCCCAGCTTCTGGGCTATCTGGCTTTTGTCCTGGGCGTGGTCGCCTTTGCCCAGCGCATTGACTGGCGGCTCAAGCTGCTCGTGGCCACGGAGTGCATCGTCTACACGCTGCACTTTTATCTGCTCGGCAACAATCCCGCCGCCATCAGCGCCGCCCTGTCCGCCGCCCGGATGTTCGCGGCCCTCAAGACCCGTTCCCCGGCCCTGGCCAGCCTGTTTCTGGTCGCGAACCTCGGCCTCGGCCTGGCCACGGCCACGTCGTGGACCGCGGTCTTCGCCATCGGCGCCGGTCTGGCCGGCACGGTCGCAGCTTTTTTTCTCACGGGGGTCGGCTTGCGGGCGCTGTTGCTCGTGGCCACGCTGTGCTGGCTGACCAACAACTGCCTGTCCGGGTCCATCGGCGGCACCCTGCTCGAATCGACCATCGCCGTGATCAACACGACGACCATCCTGCGCCTGTGGCGCAACCGCTACAGAACCGGTTCCATGGGCAAGATGAAAAAGAAATTGTTGCCGAGCGACGTGGCCTCGTAGCCCTCCACGCCGCCATGCAGGCGCACCACCTCGCGGATGAAGTACAGGCCGTGGCCGGTGCCGTATTCGCCGGAAGCGTTTTCGCCCCGCACCCCTTCCTCGAACAGATGCGCGGCGGTCTCAGGCGGAATCGGCGGCCCGGAAGTGAAGACGTTGAGCTTGATGCCGTCACGACCGGGGCCGAAAAAGTTCTTCTTGCGATCCCAGCCGTAGGAGATGAAGCGGCGCTTGCGGCCGTCCGCGTCCACCACTTCCCGGGTGTACTTGACGGCGTTGGAAAACAGGTTGGCGTAGACCTGGCTCACGAGCCCGATGTCCACCACCACCTCGATCTCTTCGTCGGGCACCCCGCCCATGGAGGTGTCCACCTCGATGCCCCGCTCCTCGAACCGGGGCCGGTAGCGTTCGAGCTGGAGGTCGATGACCTGTTTTTTGAAGTTGCAGGCCCGCTTTTCGAGCACGTAGCGGCCTTCCTCGAAATGGGAACGCCGCAGCAGCGTTTCCAGAAACAGGCTCGTCTGCTCGTAATGGGTGAGGATCTGGCGGTACTGGTCCATGAGGCCCTCATGGATGTAGCTCAGATCCCGCACGAGCTTGTCCTGGGCCTCGGTGAGGGGCCGCTCCTCCCCCTCCTCGCCCTCCAGGGCCTGCTTGAGCTTCCACTCGAAAAACTTGAGCAAATCGATCTTGGAGCGCAGCCGCTTGTAATAGAGCTTGAAATAGATGTTGGGCACGATGACGTTGTGCCCGATGTCCTTGACCAGACTGCGGATGAACTGGAGATGCTCCTTGTTCTTGTTGCCGAGGATGCGGTTGTGGAGCTGGTAGCCGAAGCGGTTGGCGTAGCGCTTGTAAAAGAGCTGGTCGTGCTCGCTTAAGCTGTCGGCATTTTCGATCTCCAGCATGCCAATGACGTCCTCGCGCGGGGTGAACGGCAGCTGGGAAATGAGCTCATGATTGCCCTTGATGGGAATATGCAGCCGGCCTTCCCGGAGGAGCGGTTCCCGGTGGAAGGGCAAATCGGCCAGCTCGCCGGCATCGTTGCCCCGGCAGCGGTAGGCGCAACGCCGTATGGCGCCGCTTTTGCTGTCGAGCACGTACAGGGAACACTCGGTGCCGAAAAACAGCTTCGGAATGAGCAGACAGATGGCGTAGAGATGTTCGAGGGTGGGAAATTCCTGGGCCAGATCGAAAAAGACATTGAGGGCCACGCTTTGCTGGGCCGTGAAGCTGTACCCCTCGTAATCCTCCATCTTCTGGCGGACACGTTGGACCACGGCCTCCAACACGCGGCGATCGAGTACCGCGGGATCTTCTTCCGTGCCGGGCCCCAGGAGGTCGAGCGCGCTGTCGTTGTCCCTGGTCGTGTTCATGGGGCCCTCCTCCCGGATACAGCTGCCATTTCCTCCGATGCTTACCCGTGATGTCCGGGGAAGACAAGGCGCACCCGCATCATGAGCCGATGCGTATGGAAATGGCCCCCGGGCCAAAGCCCTTGAGCTCGGACAACAGCCCCCGAATGCCCGAAACCAGAATACGCTCCACAAAGGGATTGAGCACCAGTTCGCGCCCGTCCACGGTCACGGTCATGGCCGGGGTCAGGGCCTTGCAGTCCGCCACCGTGGCCTGTCCGGCCAAAATGGCCGCGCCCAAGGTGCCGCAGTCGCCATGGCCGCAACTGCCGCAGTCGAGCCCCGGCAGCACGAAGCCCTTTTCGAGAACCAGGTTGGCCAGGTCCTCGATGGTGTCCACATGGGGCAACCCGGGCACGGTCACCGCGCCGTACACGGCCAGCACCAGCCCGGGATCGGACAGGCCGGCCGCCTCGCCCGGCTCGCGCAGCACGAGCACCCGGGGCGCGATGGCGTGTTCCCGGCCGCCTTCCAGGACACAGACATCGGCGTCGAGCAGGGACACCATCTCCGTGATCTTGCGCGTGCCGTTCCAGAACATGGCGCTCTCCCCGCCGGCCAGGGCGCCCACGGCCCGGCAATAGGGCAGGAAGCGGTCGGTGTCCGTGTCCTCCTTGTCCAGACCCGGATTGTGGGTACACTTGAGGGCGGCCAGGCTCAGGCCGCGCCGGGACAAGGCCGCAAGCAGATCCACGCACAGGGTGGTCTTGCCGGATTTCTTGTAGCCCAGGATCTGCACACCTTTCATGACGAACTCCTTGCGGTTGTGCTCTCGCACAGCCGCGTCAGTTGGAGATGGCCATCCAACATTATGGGCTCGGACAGGCTGCCGTCGCGCAGCCAGAGAATGTCGTCGCAGATGGCCCGCAGCCAGGGTTGGTCATGGCCGCTGATCACCAGGGTGGTACCCCAGGACTCCCGGGCCGCGGCCACTGCCTGGCGTACGAGTTCGGCGCTGTCGCGGTCCAGGTTGGCCGTGGGTTCGTCAAGGAGCAGCACCCGGGGCCGCAGGGCCAGCCTGGCGGCCAGGGCCACCCGTTTGACCTCGCCGCCCGAAAGCTGGGACCACTGCCGGCTGGCGAACCGCTTGGGATCGAGCCCGACCAGGGTCAAGGCCTCCTCCACCCGGGCCGGGATGCCGGAGGCCCGGCGCACGGCCAGGCCATAGCCCACGTTGGCCCGCACCGACCGCTTGAGCAGGTAAGGCTCCTGGGGGAAATAGGTCACCTCGCCACGCAGGTCGTACTCGTGCCCGAGGGTCGGCTTGCCGTCGTAGAGCACCGCGCCCGAAACCGGACTTTCCAGAAAGGCGAGCAGGCGCAGCAAGGTGCTTTTGCCGCCGCCGTTGGGGCCGGCCAGACCCATGATGACGCCGGCCGACAGGTCGAGCCGGGGGATGTTGAGTACCACCCGGTCGTCGTAGCGCTGGATGACGTCGTGGAGGCTGTAGAGGACCGTCATGCCGCCGACCTCCGCCGCATGGCCGTGGCAAACAGGTTGACCGCGAAGGCGATGACCATGAGCACGATGCCCAGGGCAATGCCGGTGGCGAATTCGCCCTTGCCCGTCTCCAGGGCGATGGCCGTGGTGATGGTGCGCGTGCTCCACTTGATGTTGCCGCCAAGCATCATGGAGATGCCGATCTCCGAGACGATGCGGCCGAAAGCGGCCGTGGCGGCGAGCAGCATGCCGAAACGGGCCTCGGCCAGGGTGGTGAAAAACACATGGCGCGGCCTGGCGCCCAGGGAAAGCAGCGTCGGGCGCAGCCGGCGGTCGAGATTTTCCACGGATTGGGCGGTCAAGGCGATGACGATGGGCAGCCCGAGGATGGTCAGGCCCACGGCCATGCCCGGCACGGTGAAAAGGAGCCCCAGTTCACCGAGCGGCCCCCTCCGGGAAATGAAGGCGTAGACGATCAGGCCGATGACCACGGTGGGGAAGGACAAAAACGTCTCCACCAGGAGCCGGACCACCCGCTTGCCCGGGAAATCGGTATAGCCGAGCAGGAATCCTGCCGGGGTGCCCAGCAGCAAGGTGGCGGCCATGCCCTCGAAGGTGACGAGCAGCGTGGTCCAAACGGCCGAAAAGGTTTCGGGATCGCCGTGGCCGAGCAGGATCAGGGCTTGGCGCAAACCGTCGAGGATGTAGTTCATAGGCATCCCGCTCCGTGCCCGGCCCCCACAGGACAGGCCGGGCACGGTGTCTGCGTGGCGAGCAGGACTTACTGCTTGGCCGCGTTAGGGGTAAAAAGCTTCTTGCCCTTGAGGGTAAAGTTGCCCACCACCTTCTGGCCCTTGGGCGAGGCCAGCCACTTCCGGAAGGTCTCGGACAGATCGTACTTCACGTTCTTGCACTGCTCGGGATTGATGGAAATAACGCTGTACTGGTTGAGCAGCGGCTTGTCCCCGGAAACAAGAATCACCAGTCCCGGCTTGCCCTTGGCCTGATCTTCATACGAAATGTAGGTTCCCCGGTCAACCAGGGTATAGGCTTTGCGTTCGGCCGCCATGTTGAGGGTGGCCATCATGCCCTGGCCGGCGGACACATACCAGGTCTCCTTGTCCGGCACGGGCATGTTGGCGGTCTTCCACAGGCCCTTTTCCTTCTTGTGGGTACCCGACTCGTCGCCACGGCTGATAAACGGCGCCTTGGCCGCGGCAATGGCAGCCAGGGCGGCGTCGGCGGTCTTGCCCTTGATCTTGGCCGGATCAGAGGCCGGGCCGACCACGATGAAGTCGTTGTACATGACCTCGGTCCGGTTCACGCCGTGACCCTCGTCCACGAACGTCTTCTCGGCGGCCGGGGCGTGCACGAGCAGCACATCCACATCACAGTTCTTGCCGTGCTCGAGCGCCTTGCCGGTACCCACGGCCACCCATTTGAGCTCGATCCCGGTGTCCTTTTTGAAGGCCTTGGCCAGGACCGGCAACAGCCCGGTATCATCGGTGCTGGTGGTGGTCGCCATCATGAGGGTTTTGCCCTGGGCCTGGACCCGGGCCGGCCCGGCGCACAGCAGTGCGGCACAGATCACGAGGAAAAAGACTTTCGAGATTTTCTGGTGCATTTTTACCTCCTCGGTAGGTTTAGCAAAACATAATCAGTATTTTGACACACCCACGTGCCCGAGGCAAGGGCGGCCGAAAAAAACACAACAAAGAAACGCGCACCCGCTGAAAAAAATCTTCTCGCGGCCTAATGGGTTTCGCGTAGCGGCCGATAAGCGTCGTAGAAAGGGATTATTGGGTACTTAGACTTTATAATTACTCGTATTAAAGATTTAATGACTTGAATTCCCGCCAAAATTCCAAGACGCCTCCTGTACCGTTCCCATCCGCGACTGCGCCACAGCGTCAATCCTGAGCCGAATTCCGCCCTCGACCACCCCAAAAAAGGCCCTAAAGGGTTTTTGGGATACGTCGATAGGTGCAGCAACAGAGGTCAACAAACGAGACATCTGAGCGGAAGTATCGGCAAAGGAGGCGTACCGAGGCAACGAACACGGCAGCAGACCGGCGAAAGCCAACCCGTAACCCAAACCCCATGTCGCCGGCGCGCTGTCGTCCCATGGGTCCCAAGCTGGATGCACCATCTTTTCAAGGAGGAAAAGCCATGTCTCTCGTGATCAACCATAACTTGATGGCCATGAACGCGGCCCGGAACCTGAACTCGTCCTACAGCGCCCTGTCCACGTCCACCCAGCGCCTGTCCTCGGGCCTGCGCATCAATACCGCCGCTGACGACGCCGCCGGCCTGGCCGTGCGCGAACTCATGCGGTCGGACATCGCCTCCCTCAACCAGGGCGTGCGCAACGCCAACGATGCTATTTCGCTCATCCAGACCGCTGACGGTGCCTTGCAGGTCATCGATGAAAAGCTCATCCGCATGAAGGAACTGGCCGAACAGGCGGCCACCGGTACCTACACCTCGGATCAGCGTCTCATCATCGACTCGGAATACCAGGCCATGGCGTCGGAAATCACCCGAATCGCCAATGCCACGGACTTCAACGGCATTTATCTCCTCAACGGCAACCTGTCCGGCGCTACCCACAGCGGTGCCGGGGCCAATTCCACCGGCAAGCTCAAGGTCCACTTCGGCACCGGCAACCTGTCGGCCGAGGATTACTACTACGTCCAGATCGGCACCTCCACGGCTTCGGCCTTCGGTCTGGGCATTGGCGCCGCGACCTCGAGCACCAACGCCGGCCGCAGCATTTCCACCCAGGAACTGGCCCAGCTGGCCCTGGAAAAGATCAACGACGCCATCGTGTCCAAGGATAAGATCCGCGCCAACCTCGGTGCCTTGCAGAACCGCCTGGAGAACACCATCTCCAACCTGGAGATCCAGGCCGAGAACCTGCAGGCCGCCGAGTCGCAGATCTCCGACGTGGACGTGGCCACGGAAATGACCGAATTCGTCCGGGAACAGATCCTGACCCAGTCGGCCGTGGCCATGCTGTCCCAGGCCAACTCCCTGCCCAAGATGGCCCTCAACCTCATCCAGGGTTAACGGTAAGCTTCGCTCTGTAAAAAGGCCTGTCCCGGCGAACCGGGACAGGCCTTTTTCGTAAGCGGCGCCAGGAGAGCGCCACCCGCGCCGCGTGGCTGCGGCATTGCCTGACGGATTCCCTCCCGGCTATGCGCCGTGACTGCCACAGGCGCTCCGGCTGACGCTCCGATCCCGTGCCCGCAACCAGTCCAGGGTCCGCCCGAGCCCCTCGTCCAGGGTGATGCCCGGGCGAAATCCGGTGGCGGCCAGGAACTTGTCCGGCGCGGCCAGGGAATGTTCGATATCCCCAGCCCGCGCGGGCAGGAAGCGCAGTCCGTTTCGCGCCCCGGACAGGGCCATGATCAGCTCGGCCAAGGCGGCGACGCTGGTCGCCCGGCCCGTGCCGATGTTGTACACCCCCCGAAGCGGCGGCCTGTCACCGGCCAGGCCGGCGGCGAGCATGGTCGCGGTCAACGCGTCCTCGATAAACACGAAATCCCGGGTCTGGCTCCCCAGGCCGTGGATGGTCAGGGGCGCGCCGGACAAGGCCAGGGATAAAAACCGCCGCACCACCCCGTCGTAGGGACCCGGCGTACCCAGGGAAGGACCATAAAGATTGAAGAAGCGCAGGGAACAGCCAAAGCCCGAGTCCTCGATAGCCCGTGAGGCCAGGTACTTGGAAAGCCCGTAGGGACTTTTGGGATCTCCGGCCTGCCCCTCCCGCACCGGCCCGGCCACGGGTCGGCCGTATTCCGCCGCCGATCCGGCGAAAACAAAGCTCCCCACGCCGCACGCCCGGGCCTTGGCGTGCAATTGCCGGGTCGCCTCCAGATTGATGGCCGAAATTTCTGCCGGGTGCGCCATGGACCAGGGCACGCTGACGATGGCCGCCAGATGGAACACGACATCGCACGGCCCGTGGTCGCGGCACAGGGCTTCGATGAGCCCCGGGTCGGCAACCGAGCGCTCGACGAACCGGAACCGTGGATGGTCGCGAAACGGCTCCAGGCTGGCGGGGGAGCCGGAAAAAAAATTGTCCACCCCGACCACGGCATGGCCGCGATCGAGCAAGGCCCGGGTCAGCTTGGAGCCGACATTGCCGGCGCACCCGGTCACCAGGCAGCGCCTGGGCGCGCCGGCGACGCCGGACAGGCCCGGTTCCTGTGGCAAGACCGCTTCCATCACACCCGCCCGGCCTCAGGCCGGCTTGTTCCCCGGATACACATGGGCCAGGTAGGTCCGGCCGTTGGTGTTGGGATCGCTGTTGTCCGTGGTCGCGAAAAAAAGTCCGTCGTCGCGGTGGACGTAGCGGCCCAGGCCCTTGCCGGCGAGAAGCCCCCGGTCCGCGTGGGGGATCTGGAGACGCCGGTCGCCCTCGGTCACGAACACCGAGGACCGGCGCGGCGCGGTGGCGGTATCGGCCACCTCCCCCCACCCGGGCAAGTCCGCGCGCCAGCAGAAGCCCCCCACGTGCGTGAACGGTCGCGCCAAGACCATGGTTTGCCGGGCGCGCAACGCCTCGTCCCAGACCGTCGCCCCCCGCTTGCGGCACAGGTACTCGGCATTGGCCTCGTTGGAGGTCATGTCGAGCAGTTCGAGCCCCAGGCTTTTGTCCAAAAAATCCTGCACATCCAAAATCTTCACGAACTCCATGGGCCAGCCACCGAGCCAGTCCCGGATGTCCGTCCACTGGCTCATGCCCCGGCTTTGGGCATAGTCGCGGAAACGCTTCCGGGTGCTCCGCCCGGCCTGCCTGTCCGGCAGATAGATGAACTTCCAGAAATACCACAGTTCCATGGCCAGACGGCCGAGGCGGCCGTGCCGGTTGTAGCGCTGCTTGACCGCAAGCCAGAAGGCGGCCGGCGGATCGAGCTGGACGTCATGGCTATAGAGCGCGACGAAAAACAAAGACTGGGCGTGCAGCGGCAACGCGGCCTGGGCCAGGGCCGTCCAGACATCGCCGGTATGGTGTAGCACGCCCCAGGAATAGACGATGTCGCTTGGCGGCAGGCCGGCCATGAACGCCCGGTCCAGAACCGAGCCCTGGCAGATCTCCCACTGGGACGGCCGGCCTTCCCGCTCCCACAAAAACCGGGCCGTGGCCACGCTGTCCGGGTCGTAATCGAAGCTCACCACCCGCCTGGCCCCGGCCCGAAGCGCGGCCAGGGAATGCAAACCGCTGCCGCAGCCGATGTCGAGAAAGGTCCGGTCCGCCAGGTCGGGCAGACGCAAAAAGCCCAGAAGCTTTTCCCGCGAGGCGGCCACCCGCTCGTCGGAAAAGGATTTCCGGATGAAATCGGACCAGTTCTTCCCGAATCCGAAACGTGTCGTTTCCGTCTTCATGCGTTCCTTTCGCGCGGACGCGCCGCCGTCGCGGCGGGCAACACGGTCTGCCGGTAAAAGCCGACGAGCCGATCCAACATGCCGTCGATGGAAAAGCGCTCCCGGACCAGCCGCGCGCCTGCTTCGGCCATGGCCGCGTGCAAGGCCGCATCCGTCACCAGCCGGTGGAGCGCTTCGGCCATGCCCACGCTGTCGTCCCGGGCCAGGAGAAATCCGGTCACCCCCGGGATCAGGCAATCCGGCGCCCCGCCCGCCCGGGTCGCGACCACCGGACAGCCGTATGACTGGGCCTCCAGCAAGACGTTGGGCATGCCTTCCTGGATCGAAGTCAAAACAAGGGCCGTGGAGGCCGACAAAAGGACCGGCACATCCTCGCGCCGTCCAAGGAGCGTCACCCGGTCGGCAAGGCCGGCCTGCTCCAAGGCCCGGCGAAAGGGCGCTTCCAAGGGCCCGATACCGGCATGGATCGCCCGGGCCTCGGGCACCCGGCGCAGCAGCCGCGCCAGGACCTCGACAAAGACCAGGGGCCGTTTTTCCTCGCTCAACCGAAAGATCCCGGCCACCAGCGGCGCCCGGTCCGGGACGCCGATGGACTCCCGAAATGCCCGGACCGCCTCAGGGTCTGGCCGTGGCGCTCCGGCGCTGTCCACGGCATTGCCGATCACCGTGAACCGGTCGACCGGCAGCCCGAGCCAGGTGGCGTAATCCGCCGCACCCGCTCGGGAGTTGTTCAAAAACGTCACCCGGTCGCTTCGGGCCAGCAGCCGGTACCAGGGCCGGTACCAATGGGCATAGAGGTAGGGAAAGCGCAAGGGGCTCATGTTGCGCGCGGCCAGCACGATGCGCGGCACCCCGGCAACAAGCGCGCCCACCCCGCCGATAATGGCGCTGTAATCCATCCAGGCGTGCAGGATGTCGGTCGGATGGGCCTTGAACCAGCGGTAGGCGGCATACAGGAAATACCGCTGCCGCACCGGCAAGGCCGCGAACGGATCGCCCTCGCCGGCCACGGGATGGGGCAAAACCTCGCGCGCCACGGCCGCGTCGGCCAAAAGCGGCAGGTAATGGCCACCCACGCCGGTCAAGGGGAAAAAGCTCAACAACGTCTGGGCGGTAAATCCCCGGCCGGCAAGGCCGCGCAGGATGTAGCACAGCTGGCGCTCGGCCCCGCCCGGCCCCAGGGAACCGATCAGATGCACGATGCGCGCCGCCTCAAGGGGCCCGGGCAACGGACAGGCCGGCGCCTCGGTCCACGGCCGCAGCACCCGGGCCGGCGGACGGCCGTCAGGCAAGGTCCGGCCGAGCAGCCCAAGCAGCCACCGGGCCGGACGGTTGTCGCCCTCCCCGGCATTGACCAGGCACAGCAGCTTTCGCGTCAGGCCGGCCCGGAGCCTGGCCACCGCGCGTCGGCCCACGAACCACGGCCGCACGAGGCGAAGCGCCCCGGTCAAGCCCACGGTCGCCTGTCTGCCGCCGCCCAGGGCAAAGGTGAAACAGCCAATGCCCGCTTCGGCGAGTTGTCGCAGCCACAGCGGCGAAATGGCCCCAAGCGGCAGGTCCCAGACCACCCGGCCCACGCCCCAGGCGGCCACGGCCTCGCGCACCGGCTTCAGACCGGTAAAGTCCGCGGCCTGTTCCGGGTCAAAGGCCGCCGTGGGCACCGCGGGTACGGTGTCGCGCGGCAAGGCCGGCAACAAAAACAGAACCCAGGCCGCCGGCGCCCGGCTCGCCGGGCCGCCCGAACGCGGGGGCGCCAGGCCGATGCCGATGACCGGCTCCGGCCGTTGCGCGCACGGCGCAGCTTCGGGCCGCATCATGCCCGGACCTCGCACAGCCAGTGCGACGGGTCCCGGTCGGCCGCCGGACGGGACAGGACCTTGTCGATGTAGGTCAGATGCCACATTTCGAGCATGAACAGATTCCAGATGTGGTAGTGCCAGTTTTCTCCGGTATTGGCGTTGTGGCGCTCCAGGAGCCGGGTCACGTAGCCCTCACGGAAATACCCCCGGGACCGGGCCCGGGCGCTGGTCAGCACGTCGTGGACGAGATCACGCAGGCTGTCCCGGAACCAGGCATCGATGGGCACGCCGAAACCCATTTTCTTTCGGTAAATGATCTCCCGGGGCAGATAGGCTTCGGCCAGCCGCTTGAAAAGGTACTTGCCCTGGCCGTCCGGCCGCAGTTTCAGCCGGCTGGGGATGCGGGCCACGAACCCGGCCAGTTCGTGGTCGAGCCAGGGACAGCGGACTTCCAGGCCGTGGGCCATGGAGGCGATGTCGATCTTGGTCATGAGGGTGTCGGGCAAATAGCGCTGGAAATCGAGGTCGAGCATGACGTCGGTCGCGTCGCGGGCATCGCTTGCCGTGGTGATATCGAGCATGAACCGCACGCCCGGATGTTTCCCGGCCAGTTCGAGCAGCTCGCCCGCGTACAGGTCCTTCTGGTAGAGCTCGTGGAAATGGGTGATGCGCAGATAGTAATTGAAAAGGGTCGGGGACAGGCTCAAAGCGTCCGCGTCGCCGGCCCAGAAGGCCGGAACCGCCGGGACGCAGGTCCTATCCCGCTCGCTCATGACGTAGCGCGGATAGCCGGCGAAGTTCTCGTCCCCGCCGTCGCCGCTTAGGGCCACGGTGACGTGCTCCCGGGTCAGGCGCGACAGCAGAAAGGTCGGAATGGCCGAGCTGTCGGCAAAGGGCTCGTCGTAAAAAAAGGCCAGCTCCGTAAGAAAATCCGCGTCGCACGGGGAAAGGATCAGCTCGTGGTGCTCGGTGCCCAGATGGGTGGCGGCCAGACGCGCGTACCGGGATTCGTCGTATTCTGGTTCGCGAAAGCCGATGGAGAAGGTTTTGACCGGCCGGCCGAGCAGCTCCATCATGATGGCGACCACCATGGAGGAATCGAGCCCGCCCGATAAAAAAGCGCCCAGAGGCACGTCGCTGCGCAGCCGTCTGGCCACGGCCCGACGCAACAGCTCCCGCAACTGGGCGAGCAGATTCTCCTCGTCGCGCGGGGTGTCGATCCGCAGCTTGTCCGCGTAGGTCAGCTTCCAATAACGGCGCAGGCGCGCCCCTTGCTCTCCGAGCGTCAGGCAATGGGCCGGCGGCAGCTTGCGCATCCCGCGAAAGGCACTGAGGGGCGCCGGCAGGCTTTGCATGGTCAGGTAGCCGTGGAGGCCGAGCAGGTCCGGCGCGGCCTCGAACTCCGGATCGCACAAAATGGCCTTGGCCTCGGAGGCGAACACGAACCGATCGGCCAGATCGGCGTACACCAGCGGTTTTTTGCCGAACCGGTCCCGGGCCAGAAACAGTATCCGGCGCCGGGTGTCCCAGATGGCAAAGGCGAACATGCCGGCCAGGCGCTCGACACAGGATTCGCCGCACTCCTCCCACAGATGCACGAGGACTTCGGTGTCGGTCGCGGACCGAAAAACATGGCCCTTGGCCTCAAGCACAGTGCGCAGCTCGGCGTGGTTGTAGATCTCGCCGTTGAAGGTCACCAATACCGTGCCGTCCTCGTTGGCCATGGGCTGGCGGCCAAGGGGACCGAGGTCGAGGATGGACAACCGGGCATGGCCGAGCCCCACCGCGCCGTCGGTCCACACGCCGCGATCATCCGGACCCCGATGCCCCAGGGCCGCGACCATGGAGGCAAGGACCCCGGACGCGACCGGACGTGACTGATCCTTGTAGAGCAGTCCGCAGATGCCGCACATGGACGCTAATCCTCCCCGCCGTCCGACGCCCGGCCTTCCAGTCGGGCCAGACGTTCGCGCAGGCGCGCATTCTCGCGCTGGGCGTCCCGCAAGTAGCCCTCGTAGGCCTCGCGCCGCCATTCCTGGTTCCAGTAGAAATGGGCCAGGGCGATCTGTTGCAGGGTCAGACTTTCCAACCGGCGCTGATGTTCCAGGTACACCGCCGCCCAGTCCTTGTCCGTCAGGGGAAGCCGCGCCTTGCGGGCCACCAGCAGCGTGGCCAGGGCCGAGGATTCCACGCGTTTGTCCCGGGCGCCGGTCGGAAAGGTCCAGGGTTCGAGCAACGGGCGCAGGCTGTCGTGCAGCACGTACCCTCGTTCCAGCAATCGGGCCGCCCACCAGGCGATCGGCCGCTGGTTGGGCGCATCCCCGCCTCGCTCACCGACCGGCGTGGCCGCAAACACCAGCGTATCCCCGGCCCCGGTCAGGGCGTCGAGCAGCCGGGCCTCGTCCCCGGGCGGCCGGCGTTCAAGCGTCCCCAGGCACAGCACCACGTCGAAACGCCGGCCCGAAGCGGCCAAGGCGGCCCAGGGCAACACCGGCAGGTCGTCCGGGCGATTCGCATTCGGCTCGTCTTCAAGGATCACAGTGTCGGCAAAGCCCACGGCGGCCAGCCAGGGGAAAAGCTCCGGCGGCGCGCCGGCCACGGCCAGTCCGGCCCCGGGGAAAAGCCTGGCCAGGGCCTCGGCGAAATGGCGCAACAGCCCGGGGCGCACCAGTCCCGGCCGGGGGGGCGTCCGCGATTCCAGCACCGCCTCCCGGGTGCGGCGCAAAAAGCCCAGGGACCAATAAAGGTCGGCATAGTCGGGATGTTCCAGGCGCCAGTAGGGGAACGCTTCCAGGAACCGGGCCGCCGCCTCCCGGACCTGGGAGCCCCAGCAGCCGATGAGGTCGTGCAGGGCCATGACGCCGGTTGCGGCCATGGCGCCCTGGAGGCAGCGCAGATCGCTTTCCACCGCGTCGCCGAAGTGCAGGCCGTCGACCAGGGCGAAATCGAAGGGCCCGGCCTCCCGGCACACCGCCGGTCCGACCGGGTCGCCGAGACGCAGGCCCGGTCCGGCAAAGGTCAGGGGCTGGGAAAACCCGCCGGTGTGAAAAACGATCTTGTCCGCGACCCCCAGCCGGCCAGCCGCCCGACGCGCCAGTTCCGTGGTGGTCACGCCCAGGTCGGCCCCGCAGCCGTCGCACTCCATGGCCTCGTTTTCGACGCGCAGGGGCAACCCCGGATCGACCGTGTGGATGTGCGTCCCGTCCGGCGTGCACAAGGCCAGGACCAGGGTCGACACCCCGACATAGGTGCCCACCTCCAGCACCCGGCGCGGAGCCAGCTTCCGGCAGGCCGCGGCCAAAAGCCCGGCATCGCGCTCGGGCATGGCCCAGCGGCCAACCAGGGCCCTCGGATAGCCCAGGTCCTCGTAGACCGCTAAAATACGTTCGTACACGGCACCGAACGCTTGTGTTTCACTCGACGGCATGCGTTCCATCCTCGCGAACCGGGTCCGGATCAAGCCCCGAAATAAAGGGTCAGCCCCGAAGGGGAAAAATCCAGGGCACCCTGGGGCAGCGCCGGTCGCAACTCCTGTTCCAGGGCGCGCAGGAGTCCGGGCACGGCATCCGGTTTCGTGCGCGGACACCCCCGGCACAGCGGCGACATCGCTTCCGCATCCAGGGCGGCGAAGACGCCACGCAGCCGGGCAAAGGGTTCGCCGGCCCAGACCTCGGCCAGCGACGCCCGGGCCACATCCCCCAGGGGACCGGCGGCCGCCTCGAAATTGTAGTCCCAGCAGCAGGCCGGCACCCGGCCGTCGACACTGATCATGAGCTGGGAAGAGACGTTCGGACAAGCCTCGGTCGGCACGCCAGCCTCTCCGCCGGTAAGCACCACGCCGGCCTCGCGCAACGACTCCCGTGCCCAGTCGTTGGAAACTGTGCATTGGAAACAGTCCCGGTCCGGGGACAGAAATTCCTTGAACAGGCCGTAGGCCGCCAGGACCTCGGTTTCGTTGTAACGGGTGCGCACGTACTGGATGGCGATGCGTAGCGGCGAGTGTGCGGCGTCACGCAGCGCGGCCAATTGGCGGATGTTGGCCAGCACCCGGTCATAGTCGCAGCCGCGCCGATGGGCCTGGTAGGTTTGCCGCGTCGCGCCGTCGAAACCGATGGTCACGCGCCGCACCCCGGCGGCAAGGAGCGCCTCGGCCTGCCCGCGCCCCAGGGCCGAGGCGTTGGTCTGCAAATCGACCGCGCCCGCCAGGGACAGCTCGGACAGGACCTGCAAACGCTCGGGAAAAAGCGGGTCGAGCAGCGGTTCGCCGTGCAAATTGAGATAGATGGTTTCCGGGGACCAGCCCACCGCCACGATCTCCCGGGCGATCTTGGCAAAAAGCCCCCGGTCCATGCACATTCCGGGGCGCAATGTCCTGTCCATGGGCTCCGGCCCGTGGAAAAGCGGACAAAACACACACTTGGAGTTGCAAACGTTCGTCAACTCAATGGCAATGGTGGAAGGGGATCGCCTGTCGTCCATGCCCTGCTCCTCCCGGAGGCGTCGAAAGTCGCACTAGCCTGCCCTGCCCGATGTTCAGCCGTGGACCCGATAGCCGTACAGCCGATCGGACATGACCAGGGTCAACCAAAGGATCGTCCCGTCCGGGGACACGGTTACGGCCGGCACGGGCCAACGCCCGGGCAGCGGCGTTTCGGGAAATATCCCGGCATCGACGCGCAGCCGGCCGGACAGGTGAAAATCCGCGTCCAGGCAGAAAAGCCAGTCCCGGGACGAACAGAAAACATGCCGCCCGGCAAAGGCGAAATGGTAGGGCGCGGCATCGAGGGGCACGCTGGCCACGAGGTCGAGACCGGGCGTTCCCCCGGACGGTTTGAACACCAGGAACAGCCGCTCGGACGTGCCCGCGAAAACCTGACCGTCGTGGGCGAAAATCTTGAGAAAATTCGTGCCCGCAAACCCTTCGAGATACGCCCCGGCCGGCCTGTCCCCACCCGTGTCGCAGCCCAGGATGCGGTTGGCTCCGCCCGTCTGCACGACGCAATACACACGCTCCCCGCAAAAGCAGCCATAGAGCGGCCTGGGCCGGGATCCGTCCCCCACCGCCTGCCCCAAGTCCAGGGTGCGCACCGGCCGGCACGCCCGGTCGTAGACGTGCACGCAACAGCCGTCCGGGTCGCAAATCCCGATCTGCCCGTCACCGAACGGAAAGAGGCTATTGGGCGGACGCGAAAAAGCCACCGCGCCCCGCGTCTCCCCGGCCGTGTCCAAAAGCAGCAGCAGGCGCGGCTCGACGTTGGTAAGCACGGCCAAAACGTCACCCAGGCCGCACAGGTGCCGCACGTCGGTACCCCTCGGCAGGACAAGGGACCGCGCCGGCGCAAGGCGCACGGGTCCGGGAAGGCCCGTCCCGCCGTCACGGCCCGCTGGCGCTGCTGACGGCGCCAGCCAATCCGGACTCGGCACGCGGAGCGGATCATGGCGCAACAACAGCGCAAACGCCTCCCGGGCCGCCTCGGGCAGGTCGAACGCGCGGCACGCGTCGACCAGTTCCCCCAGCAAAGCCAAGCGCTCGTCCCAGTCGGCGAGGGCCTGTTCGGCCAGGGCCGCGCCCTGGACCGCCAGGCGTTCGGCCAGGGCCGTGTTGCCGGAAAGCCTGGCCAGGGCGGCGATGGGGAGAAGATTCCAGCGGTCGTGCTGGGCTTTTTCCCACTGCTCCCGCAGCCGGCAGAGGACCGCCAAGGCGGCTTCCGGGCCGGTTTTACAGGCCTGACGCAGGGCGGCAAAGGACAGCATGGCAAACACCTGCACGAATGATGCCGGGATGTTAGAGGCAAAGCCCCTGGACCAGGCCCTGGGCCAGCAAGACGGAAAACCGGCCCAAATCCGCGATCCGGCCCCAGGCATACCGACCATCTATCCGGTGACATTCGGGAAAATTTTGCCGGCCGTAAATCGGCTTGCCGGTGGCGCGCACGGTGAGCACCCCGTCGGTCCGGCACCATGGGGCGTCAAGAACGGGCAGGTCCAGGGCGATATCGTACTGCCCTGCCTCCGGCTCCCCGAGCAGACTGTAAAAGAGTCCCAGCCCGGCAACCGGACCCGGCAACTGCGCCCACTGCCCCGGGTCAAGACAATAGGGTAGGATCGCGACCTCCCGGCCCTGGGCCAGTTCCAGGGCAAGCGTGACCGGCCGGCCTTCCGGGTCGGACGCGGCCAGGTACGACCGCCCTTGGCTGGTAAAGACAAGCACCCGGACCGGTGCGCCGCTCCCAAAGGCCACGGCTCCGGCCGGGGTGGCCGGCCCCGGGAATCCCAGGTCCGCCAGCCAGGCATCGAGCTCCCGGACCGGGAACAACACGCGCATGCGCCCGTCCTCGGTCACGACGCGCGCTCCGTCCGCGACGTCGCCAATGCCGAGATACGGCAGCGCGGCAAAAGCCCGGGACGGATAAAACCCCTTTGCCCGCCACGATGCCGCCGCCTCCCCGTCCTCGAAGGCATGCAGGAACCCCACGCCCCGCATCCGAAAATACCCTTGCACCTGGCAGGGAGGATCGTCCGGCCGGCTGAGGCTGACCACGATCCGCGCTGCCCCGTCCCGCCACTGGCGTTTGAGCCGGGCCACGTCCGCGTCCAGGGTCCGCGCCTCCGGCAGCCCCACGACCAGGCAGGGCGTGTCCGGCCCTCCCAAGCGCCGCTCCAATTCCGGCAAACCTTCCGCAATGCCCCAGGGCAAGGGGGTCTCGGGCTCGACCGTATCCGGGGCCAGCACCACGTCCGCGCCGGCCGGGGCCAGTTCCCGGGCCAGGGCCGGAACATCGGTCACGACGAGGACGGAGACGACCTCGGGGTCGCGGCCCAGGAGAGCTCGCGCGGCCAGGAGCCCGGCGGCGACGTCCGACACGGGCCGTAGCGGATCGAGGTCCTCGCGGCAGGCCGCAGCAGCACCGCGTAGGGCGGGACGATCAGGCATGGAGCCCGCCCTCGGCCACCAGGGCCCTGGCCCGTTCGAGATCGGCGGGGGTATCGATGTCCACCAACGCCACCGGATCGGTGACCGGATAAAAGACCACCCGGCCCGAGACCTCGCCCCGGGCAAAGGCGCTGATCAGGCCGTAGGACCGGTACATGCACGCCAAGGCGCAGGCCCGGAAGCAGAGGGGGTGACGGGCCGCAGGGTTCCGTCCTCGCCCAGGGTCACGTACTGGCCCGGCCGCACGCGGATGGGCTTGACCGTCTTGAAATGGTGCCCGGCCCGAAGCGCGGCCGCGGCCTTGTCCAGCATGTCCGGCGTGCGGAACGGATGGGTGGGATAGAGAGTCAGATACCCCCCCTACGAGGCTCCCGGCGGCTTCGAGCTGCCGGATGGCATGGGTCTCGGCCTCGCCGATCAGGGAGTCGTCACGGCTCAGTTCCGGCGGGCGCAAAAACGGCACTTCCGCGCCGTATTCCCGGGAAATGGCCGCGATCTCCGCATCGTCCGTGGACACGATCACCCGGTCGATCCCGTCGCAGCGACGAGCCGCCTTGATGCTCCAGGCCACAAGGGGAGCATCCCCGAGAAGCCGGATATTCTTCCTGGGGATGCCGCGCGAACCGCCGCGCGCCGGAATGATCGCGATGATTTCGGAATGCTGGCTCATGGTTTCCGCCGACGCCGCGTCCTTCGCGCGCGCCCTGATCGGGCCGGGACCTTCGCAGATCAGGCAGAGCGCGTCAAAGCGTCCGCAGCTTCCGGGACCTCGGCCCGCCCGTCCGCCAGGTCGCAAAACATCCGTTCGTACCGGGCGGCCATGTGCGCCCAGGTCCAGCCTTCGAGGATGCCGGCCCGGGCACTGCGGCCCATGGCCCGCCAATCCATGGCACGCAGCCTGCGCAAGGCGGCCGTCAGCCCCTCCACCGAGCGCTCGACGAACAGGCCGTTCACCCCGTCCCGCACAACTTCGGGCATGTTGCCGACCCGGGTCGTCACCACCGGCAGGCCGCAGGCCATGGCTTCCAGGCACGGGTTCGGCGTGCCCTCCATCTCCGAGGCGCAGACGTAGGCCGCGGCCCGGTGATAGAGCGTGTCCCGCAGTTCCTCCTGGCCCATGACCGTGCCCTGGGCGATCTTTTGCTGCTGATCCAGGGCGCAAAGCGGCACCCCGGCCCGATCGCAGGCGGCGACGATAAGGTCGAGGCCCTTGTTGCCCATGGAAGCGGCGTTGCCCACCCAGCAGACCGAAAATGCCTCCACCGGCCGGGGCGCGGGCGCAAAAAGCGCCGCATCCACGCCGTTCGGGCAGTAATAGGACCGGTAGACGTCCTTGACCGCCTGGTAGCCGGGCAGGTTGTTGAGGACGGCCGCGGCCACCCCCGATCCGGGCAGGGCGGTCAGCAGACCGTCCAGGGTCCTCGGACAGCAACTGCCCATCACGATCTTGGCGCGCGGCACGCCGGGCATCTGGCGCAGGAAGAAATGCTCGAAAATGACGATAAAATCGTAGCGCTCGTGGTCAAAGGGCGTGCCGATGCGCTGCATGTCCACGGAAAACCGGGCCGGCAGATGGCGCCGGATATGCCGGATCTTGTTCCACCAGGCCCAGCCTTCCACATCGTAGAAAAAAAGGACCCGGATCGGTTTTACCCGGGGCCGTTCCTGTTGCCGCACAACGTCTCTCCGTCAATATCCGTTTTGGCGCAGCCACTGTTCAAGAGCGAGCAGCACCCACAGCGGTCCCGTGCTCACGGCCCGCACCAGCCGCTCCATGGGCTCGGCCTGGAAAAACGGCCGCAACCGTGAATCCGGCCCGAGCAAACGCGTTTCCAGATGCCGCCGGTACGGCCCCCGCTCCCCGAACCAGGCGGCCAGGGGCAAGGCGAAGCCCTGTTTGGGCCGGTGGACAAAGGCAGGCGGAAACGACCGCTCCAGCAGCTTTTTGAGCACCCGCTTGCCCTGCCAGACGCCCTTGGCATCACGCGCCATGAGCAGCTCCTCGGGCATGGCAAACGCCAGTTCCATGACGCGCACGTCCACCAAAGGCGTGCGTACTTCCAGGCCATGGGCCATGCTCGTGCCATCGACCTTGGCCAGGATATCCCCTTGCAAATAGGCGGCCACGTCGCACAGCCGGGCCTTTGCCAAAAGCGGCAGTCCGGCCAGCGCGGCGAACACCGACTCGTGCCAGGCAAAGGGGGCGTCGAGCACCCAGCGGTAGGGCTCGCGCCAGAGCCTGGCCCTGAAGGGATAATTCACATAGCTCACCAGGCTCAAAAACCGGCCCAGGTCGTCGGAAAACTGGGGCCAGGGCGCGCTTCTGTGGTCCACCCCGGACAGCCACAGCGCGTACGACGCATAGCCGCCGAACGCCTCGTCCCCGCCGTCGCCCGACAGCACCATGGGCACATGCTCCCGGGCCAGCCGGGCCAAGTGCCACGAGGCCACGGCCGAGCTGTCGCCAAAGGGCTCCCCGAAATGGCGCAACAGTTCGGGCAGGATGGCCAGGGCGTCGGGACGCACGGTGCGCACGTGGTGCTCGGTGGCCAAACGTTCGGCCACGAACCGGCCGTAGGCGGCCTCGGAATAGGCCGCGTCCTCAAAATCGATGCCGAACGTCCTGACCGGAGCCTCGCACAGCCGGGACATGCGTTCGACCACCAGGCTCGAATCCACCCCGCCGGAAAGAAACGCCCCGAACGGCACGTCCGCGACGAGATGGGCCCGGATCGCGTCGTTAAGGGTCGCGTCCAGCCGCTCCTCCCAGGCCGCCGGCGACAGATCGTCGCGCGGCGCGTAGGTCAGGGACCAAAAACGCCTGGGCTCGGATACGGCGCCGTCCAAATCCCCGGACAGGACATGCGCCGGCGGCAGTTTGCAGACGGCCCGGAACACGGTGCGCGGCGGCGGGATGTATTGCAGCTGGAGGTACTGGTCCACGGCCTCCCAATCGAGGGTCGCGTCCAGGCCGGGCAGCAGGCGCAGGGCCGCAAGCTCCGAAGCAAAGGCCAGACGGCGGCGGTCGGCGGTCCAAAACAAGGGTTTGATGCCGAGCTGGTCCCGGGCCAATAAAAACCGCCGGTGGGTGAAATCGACCAGGCAAAAGGCGAACATGCCGCGCAGGCGCCCAACCAAGCCCTCGCCCCAGGCCTCGTAGCCGTGGACCAGAACCTCGCTGTCGGTGCGGGTGGCGAAGCGGTGTCCGGCCGCGACCAGCTCCCGGCGCAGTTCCCGGAAGTTGTAGATCTCGCCGTTGAAAACGAGCTGGAGGCTGCCGTCCTCGCTCCCCAGGGGCTGGGCGCCGCCGGCCGGGTCGATGATGGCCAGGCGCGTGTGGGCCAGGCAGACCCCGTCCCGTGCGAACACCCCGTGGCCGTCCGGGCCCCTATGGGCAAGGCTGCCGGCCATGGCTTCCCCGAGCCGGGGATCGGCCGGGGCGCCGTCGAAGCGGATGATGCCGGCGATGCCGCACATGGTCGGGCCTCCCCTCAACAGCTCTTGCGCCAGTCGCGCAGCAGGGCAAAGGCCCGGCGCGTGCGCAAGATCGGCCGCAGCCACGGCCGGGACAGGGCAATGCCGCCTTCCAGCCAGTCGCAGGACGCTTCGTAGGCCGGCCAGGAACGCCATCCCCGCAGGCTGAGCCAGGCCCGGAGCAGATCGCCCGGGCCCAAGGGCCGCACGAGCCGGCGATACCGGGTTTCGTTCTGATCGTCCCCGACCAGGACCTGCCCCAGGGCCGCCGCTTCGCCGGGACGTGGGTGAGCCAAAAAGTCCACGAGATTGGCGACCACGGCCGGGGTCAACGCCACCAACGACGCCGGCCCAAGGCGACTCGCCGCCGCCTCCCCGGCCCAGGCCTCGGCCACGGCCACAATCGCCCCCTGGACCCGGCCGGCCAGGGCGAGCTGGCCCGGAGCCGCCGGCCGCAGGTCGGCAACGCTTTGTCCGTCCACCAAGCGGTAGCCGGTCACCTGGCCATGGTCGGCCAGGGCAAAACACTGCTCCAGGAGATTGACGTTTCGAAACAGTGGGTTGAGCGTCTCGGCCGGATCGAGGTGGCGCGTGGACTCGACGAGAAAGGCCCGGTAGCGCCCGGCCAGGCCGTCGCTCCGGGCGGCGCTGACACCAAAATAATACCCGCACAGCGGCACATCCAGGCCGCTTTCCCGAAACACCGTTTCCAAGGCGGCCTGGGTTTTGAGCGTCCAGCCCAGATCGACCACAGCAAAGGCGGAAAGCCCCTTGGTCCGGTCGGCGAAATAGCGGGCGGCCAGCTCCCGGGCCTGCCGGGCCTTGGCTTCGACGCAGCGGGCATTGGCCGGACGTTCGAGCAGGTCCCAGAAGTCCCCTTCCCGGCCCGGCGGCAGCTCCCGGGACCAGAACGCCGCCCGAGCAGCGCCCGCCGGCCCCGGGTCGGGCAGGTCGCTTGGCGTCAGATCGAGTTTGGCAAGGAGCACCTCGGGCCGGCGGCAATGGCCCGGCACGAACAGCCAGTCGAGAGCCTCCCGGGTACAGCGCCCCACGGCCGGCAGGAACCAGGCTTGCCGGGAGCCGTGGATATAGTGGGGCTCGGGCAGTTCCGGCCACACCCGGCGCAGTGTCCGGGCAAGGCGGTACAAAATCTGCCCGTCCCGGGACACGAAATGGAGCCGCTCGATCCCGGCCCGAGCAGCCTCGGTCAGGACCCAGGCCGTGAAGGCCAGAAACACCGGCGCGGCTACGTCGGCGGCCAGATCGCAGAGAGCATCCGGTTGCGGGCCCGTTGCGCAGCGCACGGTCCGGGCGGCCCCAGCCAGCAGGCTCGCGGCCGGATCGAATCCGGGCAACGGCCGGGCCAGCCGCGCCTCCCGGGGAGCCAGCCGGGACGCCGTCGAGAGCCTGGCGCGTATCCCGAGCCGGCGCGGCACCCGGACATCGCTGACCGGATTGTCGCCCACATGGCACAGGGCCCCGGCCGCCACGCCTTCCCGGGCCAGGACGTGGCGGAACAGCCGTCCCGACCATTTGCAAAGCCCGACCTCACCCGAGACGTACAGTCCGTCGCCGTCCCGGTAAAACCCGTGCGCGGCCAGTTGCTCCCGGATAAAATCGCCGGGCAGGTACATGTCCGTGACAAAAACGATTCGCCGGCCCTGGGCTCGAAGCGCCCTGACCGCCGCGCGCACGGCCTCGACCGGGCGCAGGCAGGCGGCTTCGGCAGTAAGTTCGGCCCGGTACAACGCCTCGGCCGTGATGCCCCAGCGGTTCGGGACCGGCAGGCACGCGCAGATCGCGTCCAGGGAGAGGTCCTCCCGGTCGACCAGATTCCGTCTGGCCTGGGTCTCGGCAACGGTGCGCAGCCGCACGATGTCGTGGACCTCGGCCTCGGGAAAGGGTTCCGGCCGGTCCGCCCACAACCGTCTGGCCGCGGCGGCAAAAACATCCGTCGGCCGGGCATGAATCCGGGTCAGGCAGGTGTCGAAGACGTCGAAGGAAAAGACCGTGTCCATGGCGGTCCCGGTCAGGCCTGGCGGCGGGGTTGCGCTTGGGGCCGGCAGACGCGCCGGTAGAGTTCCCGGTGAGCGGCCAGAAAACGGGCCTCGTCGAACCGGGCCACGGCCTTTTCCCGGGCCGCCCGGCCCCAGGTCGAAGCCTGGCCTGGCTCCAAAGCGACGCGCAGCCCCTGCGCCAGGGCGGAAATGTCCCCGCGCGGGGCCAGCCAGCCGTTTTCCGCCTGGTCGATCATTTCCGGGATGCCGCCGGTGGCGAAGGCTACCACCGGCACGCCGCAGGCCATGGCCTGGAGCACCGTCAGGGGCAGATTGTCGGCCAGCGACGGATAGAGCAGCACATCGGCGGCCGCGATCCGCCGGGCCAGGCCGGCCCGGTCGGCGATGTAGCCCGGGAAACGGATGTCGAACCCGGCGAAAAGCTCCCGGATGGCCGGATCGGGCAGGCCGATGGCCAGGATCGCGGGCCGCGGCTCGGGGAGCAGCCGCAGGGCCGCGACAGCCTGAGCGATGCCCTTGAACCGATCGGCCAGGGAGCCGGTCAAAAGCAGCACCACCGGTCGCCCGGCCGGCAGATCGAGGCCGGCGCGCGCCTGCTCCCGGGGCAACGGCGCATAGGTGCGCGTGTCCACGCCGTTGGGAATGACCGTGACCGGCACGTCCAGGCCGACCTTGGCCACCATGCCGGCCATCCAGTGGGAGGGCGCGACCAGATGCAGGCGACCGGTGGCGACGCCGACGCGCACGATCCGGCGCTTGAGCCGGGCCAGGGCGGCGGTGCGGTCCGGGCCGGCGGAAAGCGGCCAGATTCCCCGCTGGGGGCAGTGCCCGCAACCGACCGTGAAACGCGGACACTCCAGGGGCTGGATGCAGCCGCCGGTGAAAAACGAGCAGTCGTGCAGGGTGAGTAGGCACGGGCCGGCCCCCTGGGCGGCGAGCACCGTGAGCGGCGAGACCGCACCGGGCAGGTCATGGAAATGCACCGCGTCGTAGCGCCACAGGCGCGGGCCCAGGATGGCCAGCTCCGCCGGCAACAGTTCCGGCCAGCCCAGGCGGCCCGACAACCGATGCGCCAGGCGCACGAGGGCCCGCACCGGACGCGGACCGTGCAACTGGCGCAGTCCCGGCCGGGGCGTTCCCGAATAATAACCCACCCAGTGGTCCACGGCGCAGCCGTCGGCCCGCAGCAAGGCGGCCAAATCCTCGGCCACCCGGCTGGCCCCGCCGCCGGGCGCGGTCGCCTTGCTGACCATGGCGAGCTTGAGCGGTCGCACCGGCGTTTTCCCCTGATCCAAGCCGTGCCCCTTTCTATTTTCCGCCCGGCGGCCATGGCCGGGTTTCGCCGCGAAGCTACGCGTCGGCCCGGAGGGGAACAAGGTATTTGTCCGCAGCGGGTAGCAGCAGGTGCAGCAGCGGATAGCCAAAGGTTTCCCCCACCCGGGCACCGTGGAAAAAAGCCTCAAAATTGGCCAGGGAATTGAGCGAACCGAAGGTGGAGTAGAGATAGACCAGGGCGTCGTACGCGCCGGACAGGAGTTTTGCGCGGTCGGGAAAGGCCGCCAGCGGATCGAACATGCCGTCGGGCACGAACAGCCGATCGTAACCGGCGTAACGCGGATGCTCCCGCAAGCCTTCCTGCAGGAGCAAGGTACACGTCACGCCCAGGGGATCGAGGCTGTCCAGCAGATCGCGCAGCACGATCTCCGGCCCGCTGCGCACGATTAGGACCCGGCGCCCTGCCAAGTCGGCCAGCCGGCGGTGGTTGGCCGTGCCCAGGCAGCGCAGCCGCCGCCGCACTTCCCGGCCCAAGGCCCGGCATGTGGGGTCCTGCTCCAGGGCGCTTGCCATCGTCCGCTGGTCGGCCTGGCAGGCGACATGGAGGGTTGTCACATATTCCGGAAAATAGGAATCCACGAAACGGTTGTCCGGGGGGACGGTCTCCAGCAGCGCCAGCGCCTCCCGGGCGCACCCCTGGGACCGCAGCCAGATGGCATATCCGTAACACACCAGGGCTGTTGCCGGGTTGAGCGCCAGAGCCTGCCGGAACAGGTCCTCGGTGAGACCGTCGGCTTGGGCCTGGGGCGTCTGGGCCAGAAAAAGGAGCAAGGCCTGAGCCTGCAAGACGATCTGGGAATCCTTTGGCGCCTGTGGCGTATGCGGCAGAAGCGCAGCCAAGATTTCCCGCACGAGTTGGAAGCGTGCGGCGGTATCGACCTGATTCGTATTCACCATGAAGTTGGCGTAATCTTGGTACCGCTCGAAAAGGCTTCGGAATGCCGTATCGCTGATGTCCAGGCGCAGTTTCGAACACATAAAGGCCTGGGAACCCGACATCGCATCCAACCCCTGCACGATTTCCTGCATCTGATCCGGCTGCTTTGTTTCGCGCAAGGTCGTGGTCACGGTGTCGGTCCGGTAGAACGCATCCAGATGATAGGACGCCTGGGCCTGGCGTTCGGGCCGGTATTTTTCCCGGAAATACGCGTAGAGTTCGAAATCCGGCCCGGTGAGCCCCTCGCGCAGGGCGGCGAAATCCCCCTGGGCATCGGTCTGGGGCTGCGACCGGTTGACCCGCACGCCCGGATCCAGGTCGACGCCGATCCGGGCGGACAACTCCCGGATGGAGTCCTGAAACGTCTCCACAAACCCGACGTAACAGTACCGTTGAAGCCGTTCGATCGCCCGCCGGCAGGAGCCGCCCAGAAAATCCACCATGTGCCGGAAGGGATATTCCACCAAGAAATCGGCGAAACTCCCGTACAGATACATCTGGGTGGCCTTGTTATAGGTGTAAAGCGACCGGGCGACGGCAAAGGGATCGCGCAGAAACGTGAAATAGCGCACGTCGTAGGCGTTGGAGAGCAGCGCATGGATACCGAAGCTGTAATGCCCCATGAGCAGGGTGACGCCCGGATGCCGGGTGGCGTTGAGCCGGCGTGCGACCTGGACCTGGCTGGAAGCGCTGTGCACCCCGTAAGAACAGCAGGACGCCTGTTGCAGGATGGTATCGACCGAGGTCCCGGCACATTTTGGGATATGGTCGAAGACGATCACCACGTCGCGATCGGCTCGACTGGTTGCCGCGCACATCATGCCTTTCCTCGCTCCCACAGGGCCTGCCTCCGACCGCCGCTCCGCACGCGTTGTAACCACCCAAAAACCGTGTTCGCAACAGGACAACAGGCCGGGTGCTCTGGACTTTCCCGGCCGGCTCGGACTATGCCGACCACGAACGGGTCGTGGACACGGCCCGAGAAAACGACATCCCGGACCAACGCCGCCCCCAGGAGAAGGCCATGGAGCCCATCGACATCCCCGGCCACGGGCCGCTGACCCTGCGCCATCTGGTGCTCGATTACAACGGCACCCTGGCCCTGGACGGCAACCTCGTCCCGGGCGTGGCCGAGCGGTTGACGGCGCTCGCGGCAGCGCCGAGCGCCCTGCGCGTCCACGTCCTGACCGCCGATACCTTCGGCCAGGTCCGGCAACAACTCGCCGGCCTCCCGTGCGCCTGCCAGGTCATCGGCCCCGGGCAGCAGGACCAGGCCAAACTCGAATATGTCCGCGCCCTTGACCCAGCGACCGTCGCGGCCGTGGGCAATGGGCGCAACGACCGGCTCATGCTCGCCGCGGCCGGACTCGGCCTGGCCGTCATCGGCGGCGAAGGCGCCGCCCGCGAAGCCCTGGACGCGGCCCGTGTCGTCTGCCTCTCGATCCTCGACGCCCTGGACCTCTTGCGCCACCCCCTGCGCCTGGTGGCCACCTTGCGAACCTGACCGCCAATCAAGCCCGAACAGGAGCCTTCATGCCCGACTCGCCCGTGACACCCCCGGCTTCCGGCACCTGGAAACGCCGCCTCGGCCTGGGGCTGCTCGTTTACAGCTTCGTGCCACTGTGCACGGTGGGGCTGCTTGCCTTTCTGGACGTACCGCCCGCCGCCGCGGTTACATACAGCGCCGTATACCTGGCTTCCGGCGAGATCGCCTTTCTCGCCGCCGTGGCCTTGCTCGGCAAAGCGTTCGTCACCGCCGTCAAGGACAAGATCAAGGCTTTTTTCCGCACGACCGGGAAACCTGCCACCCCCCGCCCCATCAGCCGGGCCCGCCATGCCGTGGGCGTAAGCCTCTTTGCCCTCAGCATCGTGCCCTATTACGCGGCCTTGGGCTTTTTGCTCCTGGCCAGGGTCACGTCCGCGGACGTGCCGCTGTTGCTTGGTCTGCTGCTGTCCGGGGAGGGGCTTTTTCTCGTGAGCCTTTTCGTGCTGGGCGAAGAATTCTGGGCCCGGCTCAAAAAACTCTTCGAATGGCCGGGCAAGCTGCCGTCCGAGGGAAACGGCGTCTGACCGCCGCCCGGACGGACGCGGATGGAGGTTTCCAGTGGCCCCGCGCCTTGCCCCGACGCGGCCCTTCGCGCTAAGCCATATCCCGTCACATCCACGACCGGAGCAGCGGCGGGGCCAGGCGGCGTGTGGGCCGGCCCGTGCGGGAACTGTCCCGCCCCACCGCCACCTCTGGACTCCACCCGGTGGAGCGAAACCCCCTAGCGGAGGCTGGCATGCAAAAAGTCTTTGTTCTCGTCACCTGCGGCCCGGAAAACCAATCCAAGGCGACCCGGGCCTTCCAGTTCGCGAAAATCGCCGCCGAACGCGGCGCCCTGGCCGGCATCATGCTCGTCGACGACGCGGTCTACCTGGCCAAGCCCGAATTGGCGGACCGGACCCGGGCCATCACCGGCGATGCCCTGGCCGACCATTTGAAAGGTCTGCGCGAGCACGGCGCCGGCTGCAAATTCCTGGTCTGCACGCCCTGCTGCAACGCCCGGGGCATCACGGCCGAGGATTTCGATCCCCTGTGGAGCATGGGGACCGGTGTGTCCGCCATGGACAGCATTACCGAGGACGGAGTCACCACCCTGACCTTTTAAGGCGCTCCGCTACGGCCCGGGCTGTGCCCCGTCCGAAGGCCCGGCCTTCTTTCGCCGGTCACCCAGGGCCGCAGCAGCGACCGCCGTCTCCCGGGACCACCGCGCAGGAGACTGTCGATGCCACAAAAGTCGCCCGAAGGGGCGCGCGTTTTTCTGGTCGATGACCATCCCGCCATGCGCGCCGGACTGGCGCTGCTGCTGACCCAGGTGGGGCATGTGATCTGCGGCGAGGCGGAAAACCGGGCCCAGGTCCGCCAGCAACTGGCCCAAACGCAAGCCCGGATCGCCCTGGTGGACCTGTCCCTCGGCGAGGAAAGCGGCCTGCACGTGCTCGCCGACCTGCACGCCGCCCAGATCCCGGCCATCGTCTATTCCATGTACGAGGATTGCGCCACCATCACCCGGGCCTTTGCAAGCGGCGCCACAGGCTACGTGACCAAACGCGAAGTCGCGGACGTGCTGCTCACGGCCATTGGCGCGGTCCTGGCCGGCCAGCGCTACATCAGCCCGCGAGCCGCCCAGAGCCTGGCCGACCGGGCCCTGACCCCGGGCCAGACCGCCCGGATCGCCCTGACCGAACGGGAAGAGCAGATCATGGCCGGTCTCGGACGCGCCGAAACCAGCGCCGAAATCGCCAAGAACCTGGGCATCAGCGTGCACACCGTGCAAACCTATTATGCCCGCATCATCGAAAAACTCGGACTCGACGGCATGAAGGCCCTGCGCAAACTGGCCATTCAAAGCCAATCCGCTTCGACCGGGACCGGCGCTCACCTCCCGGAAAGCTGAAACCGGATGCGCAGCACGGCCCGGCTGGGCACGGTCCGGCCGTTCAGCCTCGCCGGCCGGTAGGTGCTGGCCCGGACCGCAGCCAAGGCCGCCGCATCGAAACCGCCCCCCGCGCCCTTGACCACCTCGGCCCCAAGCAATGTGCCGGCCGCGTCCAGGCGCAACCGCAACACCACTTCGCCCTCCCGGCCAAACCGCCGGGCCTGGGACGGATATTCGGGCCGGACCTGGCGCGCGAAGGCGGGACCGTTGCCGGTGCCGAAATCGCCGTCGTAGCCCCCTCCGCCCCGGCCTCCGGCGCCCGGCCCCGAGCCCTGGCCGCCCTGGCCCGGCCCCGTACCGCCACCCAGTCCGCCCGAACCGCCGACCGCTCCCGCGCCCCCCTTCCCCTGACCCGGGGCAAGGGCTTGGGGGGCCGTGGACGTTGCGCCGGCCGCGTCCGCTTGCGCCTGGGGCGCCGGCGGCGAAGGCGCGGACGGGGTGGTGGCGTAGTCCGCTGGCGGTGGCGGACGGCGCGGCTTTTTTTTGCGCACGGGCGGTGCCGGCGGCGAAACAGGTGTCGAAGCGGCCGCAACGGGCGGTGCCGGCGGCGCGGGGACAGGCGCGGGCAAAGCCGCGCGTTCGGCCTCACCGGACCCGGGCGCGCCGGGTGCGCCCCTGGCGCCATCCCCCGGGCCGCCGTCGCCGGCCGGCGTACCGAATACCACATCGAGCACCACGGGCGGCGGCGCGGCGCACGGTGGCGCGGACACCCCGCCCAGGGCCAACACCAGGCCGAGCACCAGGCCATGGCCGGCTAGCGAACCCAACCCGCCCCACAGCCAGCATCCGGGCCGGGACAACGCCACCCGAGAACCGGCACGGACCGTGGCCGCGAGCGTTCCGGTGCCCTGCAGGGAGTCGGTGACACCCGGTTCCGGAAGCACGCCCGCAACCGAAAGTCCCTTCCACCCGATGCGTTCCGCCGGCCCTGTCACGCCATCCCCAACCCGCCGCGACACGACGTGTCACGTATACTTTTTTTGTTCTGTTATCGATAACACGGCAAAAACACTTGAAACAGTCCGAGTAATTCCATACTGATTAAAAAATTCAAGTCTATAAAACTTATTAAAAAGTTAAACGTGTCACGCATCACCGCCAACCAACTCCGCAAGCACTACCGGGGCCGCCTCGCCCTGCGCGGGGTCAGCTTCACCGTGTCCCCCGGGGAAATCTTCGCCTACCTGGGGCCCAACGGCGCGGGCAAGACCACGACCATCCGGCTGCTGACCGGCCTGGCCAGACCCAGCGCCGGCCAGGCCCTGATCGACGGCCATGATCCCCTCCGGGAACCGGCCGCCAAACGCCGGGTCGGGGTGGTGGCCCAGACCATAAACCTCGACCAGGAACTGACCGTGGCCCAGAACCTGGACATCCACGGCCGGCTCTTCGGACTGCCCCGGGCCGTGCGCCAGGGCCGAACCCGGGAACTACTGGCCCGGTTCGGCCTGGAAGACCGGGCCGGCGACCTGGTCATGCGCCTGTCCGGCGGACTCAAGCGCCGGGTCATGATCGCCCGGGCCCTGCTCCACGCTCCGGTGGCCCTGTTCCTGGACGAACCCACCGTGGGCCTGGACGCGGACATCCGCCGGGCCATCTGGGGCATGATCAAGGACATCCAGGCTCAGGGCGCGGCCATTTTCCTCACCACCCACTACATCGAGGAAGCCGAGGCCCTGGCCGACCGCGTGGCCTTCCTGCGCCAGGGGGAAATCGTGGCCCTGGGCAGCCCGTCCGAGTTGATGGCGGCCAAGGGCGCCTGGGCCTGCCTGGAACTGACCGGCCAGGCGCCGACCCGCTTTTTCGCGGACCGGGAAACGGCCCTGGCCCAGGCCGCGGCCTCGGGCGGCGAGATCACGGTGCGCCGGACCATGCTCGAAGACGCCTATCTGGAAACCATGCGAGAACCGGACGTGCCGGGCGAACCGTCCCCCGCGCCGGTTGCCCACGCCCAATCCCACGGGAGACGGGCATGATCCGCGACGCCTGGGCCGTGACCTTCCGGGAGCTGCTCCTCATGCGTCGGCGCTCGGGGCGACTCCTGGCCGCCATGGCCGTCTCGCCCCTGCTCTATCTCGTCACCTTCGGCCATGGCGTGGGGCGCTTCGTGGACGTGGATGGCCTGGGTTATGCCGCCTTCCTGTTGCCGGGCCTGGCCGCCATGAGTGCCATGACCCAGGCCTTCGCCCTGGCCAGCGACATCAACATCGCCCGGTTTTATTGGCGCATCTTCGAGGAAATCCAGGCCTCGCCCGTTTCGCCGGCCGCCTATGTCCTGGGCGAGATGCTGGCCGGCCTGCTCCGGGGGGTGGCCGGGGCGGCCATGGTCATGCTGCTCGGGCTGGCCTTTGGCCTGTGCGGACGGCTCGGCCCGGTTTTCTGGCTGGCCGTGGCCCTCAACGCCTTCTTTTTCGCCAACACCGCCGTGGCCGTGGCCATGTGCGTGCGCTCCCACGGCGACCAGGCCCTGCTCTCCAACTTCGTCATCACGCCCATGGCCTTTCTCGGCGGCACGTTTTTCCCCGTGGACCGCTTGCCGGCCTGGGCCAGACTGGCCGTGGACTGCATTCCGCTGACCCACGCCTCCCGCACCATCCGCCAAGCCTGGCTCGGCCAGCCCGTGGACGCCTGGCGCCTCGTTTTGTTGGCCGCCATGGGCCTTTTGGCCCTCACCATCGCCGTCACCCTGACCCGCCGCGCCATCGATTAGGAGCAAGCCGCCGTGCCCTGCCCAACGCCCTCTGCCGGCCATTGTGTCACACGAAATAGGAAGAGATATACTCATCTCGCGCCAGCATTTTTTCATCATATCCGTCTCTTTCTGGGGCTGCTGTGCCTCCTGACCGCTGTCCCGGTCCAGGCCCGTACGGTCACGGACTGTCTGGGGCGCGCCGTCACCGTGCCGGACAGGGTGGAACGCCTCGTGGTCCTCAGCCGCGACATGCTGGAACTCGTACGGGCGGTCGGGGCCATGTCCCGGGTGGTCGGCGTGAGCGACACCCTGCGCCGCGATCCCGCCTTCTGGTCGGAGCTGCGCGACGTGCCCGTGGTCGGGCGCTGGAACGACCCGGATTACGAGGCCATCGCCAGGCTCGCCCCGGACGTGCTGCTCGCCTACGGCCGCTATCCCGACCCCGAGGCCGAAACCAAGCTCGGCGCGGCCGGCATTCCGGTGCTGCGCCTGGAAGTGCATCTGCTCTCCGGGTTCGACGCCACGGCCCGGACCGTGGGCGCGGTGCTCGGCCGGGAAGCGGCCATGGAAACGCTGCTTGCCTGGCGAGCCGACAAATTCGCCCGACTGGCCGCTTGCCAGCGCCAGGCCCGGGAAACGCCCCTGGTCTATCTGGAGGGCTACCAGCGCCAGCAGGCCTGGGGACCCGGGACCTCGGGCGACGAGAGCCTGGCCGTGGCCGGGGGCCGCAACCTGGCCGCCGGGCTGGCCACGAGCTACGGCGAGGTGAGCCCGGAATGGGTGCTGGCCGGCGCGCCCGAGGCCGTCATCAAGATCACGCCCCTGCCCGGTCGCTACGAGGACCGCGACGGGACCGCCCTGGCCGCCGAAGTCCGGGGGCTGACCGAACGCCCCGGGTTTGGCGCCCTGGCCGCCGTGGGCCAGGGACGGGTGTACGTCCTGGCCTCGGATGTCCACGGCGGCCCCCGGGCTCCGGTCGGGGCCGGCTACGAGGCCCGCTGGCTCCATCCCGGCCAGTGCCTGGACATCGATCCCCCGGCCTGGAACCGGGAATACCTGGAGCGTTTCCAGCACGTGCCCTTTCAGGGCGCCTATGCCTGGCCGCTGCCGGCCTCGGGAAACGGCTCATGAACGGCCCGGAGCTTTCCGAGGCCCAGACCCCTTCGGGGTGCGACCCGGCCCACGACCTGGCCGCGGACTGGCACCGGCTCCTTGACGACCAGCGCCGCACCCACCGACGCCGGTGGTGGTGGCTGGCCGGTTTGAGCGTGCTGGCCGTAGCCGGGTTGCTCGCGAGCCTTGGCTGGGGACCATCGGGCTTTGATGTCGGCCAACTCCTCTCCGGGCTCCTCGGCCGGGAAGCCACCAACACGGCCATGATCCGGGCCATGCGCCTGCCGCGTCTGGCCATGGGCCTGCTCGCCGGCCTGGGGTTGGGCCTGGCCGGTTGCCTGGCCCAGGCCGTGCTCCGCAATCCCCTGGCCTCCCCCTTCACCTTGGGCATCTCCTCGGGCGGGGCCTTCGGCGCGGCCGCGGCCATGCTGCTGTGGCCGGCCAAGGCCCTGGCCGTGCCGGCACTGGCCATCCTTTTTTCCCTGCTCACGGCCTCGGTCTCCCTGGGCGTCAGCCGCATCCGGGGCGCGGCCACCGAAACCCTCATCCTGGCCGGGGTGGCCATCATGTTCCTTTTTTCCGCCCTGACCTCGTTTATCCAGTACATGGCCCCGCAGATGGACCTGCACCGCATCGTGTTCTGGTCCTTCGGCAGCCTGTCCAAGGCCGGCTGGCCCGAAATCGGCGTGGCCGCGCTGCTGATCGTGCCGACCGTGCCCTGGCTGTTGCGCCGGGCCCCGGACCTGGACCTTCTCGTGTGCGGCGACGAGACCGCCGCGAGCCTCGGCGTGGATACGGCCCGGCTGCGTCGCACGAGCATCGCGGTCATGTCCGCGATCACGGCCGGAGCCATCTGTTTCTGCGGGGTCATCGGCTTCATCGGGCTGGTCGCACCCCACATGGCCCGCCTGGCCGTGGGCGGACAGCACCGGCTGCTGCTGCCCGCCTCGGGCCTGCTCGGCATGGCGTTGGTCATCCTGGCCGATCTGGCCGGCCGGACGATCCTGGCCCCGCTCGTCATTCCGGTCGGCATCATGACCGCCTTTTTGGGGGTCCCGTTTTTTTTCTGGCTGCTCGTGCGCCACTGCCGGAGGCTCGCATGATCCTCGCGGCCGAAGGCGTATCCTTTTCCAGACGGCAGCGCGCCGTGCTCACGGACGTGGACTGCGTGCTGACCCCGGGACGACTGCTGGTCGTGGCCGGTCCCAACGGCGTGGGCAAGACCACGCTGCTGCGCTTGCTCCTCGGACTTTTGCCGCCCGATGGTGGCCGCGTACGCCTGGACGGACGCGACCTGGCCGCCTGGGACCGCCGGGATCTGGCCCGGGCCCTGGCCTACGTGCCCCAGGGCGGACCGCTCCCCCGGGCCATGACCGTTTTCGAGGCCGTGCTGCTCGGCCGGCGCCCGCATCTCGCCTGGCGCCCGGGGCCGGACGACCTCGAATGCTGCGCCAGGACCCTGTGCCGCCTGGGCCTGGCCGACCTGGCCGATCGGGAAATCACCGCCCTTTCCGGCGGACAGCTCCAAAAGGTCTGCATTGCCCGGGCCTTGGCCCAGCACACACCCTGCCTGCTTCTCGACGAGCCCACGGCCAGCCTGGATCTGCGCCACCAGCTGGAAGTCATGGCCCTGCTGCGCGCCCTGGCCCGGGACGAAGGCAAGGCCGTGTTGGCCAGCCTGCACGACATCAACCTGGCCCGGCGCTTTGCCGACGATGTGCTGCTTTTGGCGCCGGGCCGGGTGCACGGCTTCGGTCCGCCGGAAACCGTGCTGACCGAACAGGCCCTGCGCCGGGTGTACGGCGTGGAGGTCCTGCGCCTGGAAGGCGACGGGATGACCGGGTTTTTCCCGATCGGCCCGAGTCAATAACGGACGAGGAGGACAGGGGGAATGGAGGGGAAACACGTATGGGCGAGCCTGGGGCTTGTCCTGGTCCTGGCCGGGGGGCAACCCGGTTGGGTCCGGGCCCAGGCGAGCGCCACCGATGACGCGGAGACGACCGCGACCGAAACAGCCACGGACAAGGCGCGCTCCGGCCAAAGCCAAGGCACGCACCAGATGACCGACGTGGTGGTCACGGCCACCCGCACCGAAGTCGAGGCGGACAAGGCCCCGGCAAGCGTCAGCATCATCACCCGGGAGGAGATGGAGCGGCAAAACATGCGCACGGCCGACGACGCCCTGCGCTACGAGGCAGGAGTCTACACCCGGCGCGGCCGGGGCGTGCAGGACCCCGCGGCCAGTTCCACGGTCAGCATGCGCGGCCTGGCCCAGGCCAAGCGCACGCTGATCCTGGTGGACGGCATTCCGTTCAACGACGGCTACTCCTCGGGCGTGACCTGGAGTTCTATTCCCGTGGATTCCATCGAGCGCATCGAGGTCATCCGGGGACCGGGCTCGGCGCTCTACGGCGGCAATGCCATGGGCGGCGTCATCAACATCATCCTGCGCGTGCCCATGAAGACCGAGGCCATGGTCCGGGGCGGCATCGGCGGAGGCTACTCCCATGGCGCCGGCACGAACACCTCCCTGACCAATGTCCGCTGGGGCGCCAACGCCGGCACGCGCCTGGAGGACAAGGCCTCCCTGTACGCCGGCTACGAAGGGGAAGCGACCTCGGGCTATCCGTCCTCGCCCGTGGTCAAATCCGCCACCACCGCCGGCACGGGCCTTCTTTCCGGCGGCTATCCCACCCAAAGCGCCAGCGGCACGCCGAGCTGGATCGTCGGCAATTCCGGCAACAATTCCGGCCAGCGCCAAGCCACCAATGCGCTCATCGCCTATGACCTGACCGACACGTCCCGGCTGCGGGGCGACGTGCTCTACGGCTACCATTATTACGACTACGGCACGCCCCAATCCTATGTGGGAGGATTCGCCGGCACGGTGTCGGCCTATCCCGGCACCCGGACCGGCTCCCTGGCCGCCGGCAATTTCCTGGCCGGCATGGGCGAAACCGACGACCTGCGCTTGAGCCTGGCCTACGACGGCATGCCGACCGACTTCTGGCGCATCAAGACCTCCATCGCCTATTTCCGGGAGTTCAACCGCTATACCTCGCCCACGTCCTCTTCGACCAAGGGCTATGACGACGCTCCGGGGACCTTGTCCAACAACAACCGGGATTCGTTTTTCCTGGAACTGCAAAACGACTTCAACCTGACCGCGACCAACACCCTGACCGTGGGCGGCGGACTGCGCGCCAACGCCGTCTCCCTGACCACGGACAACCTGGCCTCTTACCGCTCCTGGGCCTCGGTCATCGGCGGGTCGGACGAAAGTTCGGGCCAGTCCAACAACTGGGCGGCCTATATCCAGGACGAGTGGCGTCTGCCTGGCAAAGTCACCCTCTACGGCGGGGCGCGCCTGGACTACTGGGTGACCTTCAACGGCCGCTCGGGCAACGTGGGCAACGTCCAGTCCATCCCCAGCAGCGACCGGGCCGAGATCTCGCCCCGGATCGCGGCGGTGTGGAATCCGCTCGACGACACCTATCTGCGCGGCGGCATCTCCAAGGGCTTTCGCGCCCCCAACCTCTACGAAATGCTGCGCTCCTGGACCTCGGCCGGCACCAGTCCCACCACCTATCTGCCCAACCCCAACCTCAAGCCCGAGACCTTGTGGACGTATGAAATCGGCCTGACCCAGTATTTCTGGAACCGACGGATCAAACTCGGTGCGGCCGCCTTTCACACCGATTTTTACGACTACATCGACTCGGTCAACATCTCGAACAACGTCAAGCGCCAGGAAAATATCGGCAAACTCGAAATAAACGGCCTCGAATTCGAGGCCAAGGTGCGGCCCTGGGACTTTATCACCGTCTGGGGCAACCTCACCTTGAACGACCCCAAGATCACAAGCTTCGACCGCTATCCCCAATACAACGGCAAGTACCTGCCAAGCGTGCCCCTCACCCAGGCCAACCTGGGCGCGGACCTCACCTGGCGGCAGTTCACGGCCAACCTCTCCGGCAACTACGCCGGCCGAGTCTATGCCAACAGCAACAACAACGATGTGCAAAACGTCTACGGCGGCAACACCTGCCGCTGGCTGTGGGACGCCAAGGTGACCTACTCGCCGACCAAGTACATGGACCTCGCCGTGTCGGTCCAAAACATCTTCGACGAACAGTACTACCAGTACTACCTCGGCTCCCCGCGCACCTACATGGTGGAGATGAAGTTCAAATATTGAGGCAGGGTGGGAGTTGTAGGAACGCCTCCGGCGGCCGGGGGACACGGTCCCCCGGACCCCAGGGAACGGAAAGAACCCAGGCCGCCGGAGGCGCACCCCCAACACAACCCACCCGTCCCATTCCAACAGGAGTCGCCATGCGTATCACCGCCATTTTCTGGCAGTCCCACGTGACCATGCTGGCCAGGGCCGCCGCGAGCGTTCCCGAGGTCACGTTGGACCTGTTCGCTTCCAAGACCCTGGACGAGGACCCGGAGCAATTCGCGGCCATGGCCGCGAGCCTGGCCCGGGCCGAGGCGGTTGTCCTCTACCGCTCGGGCGAAACGGTCTGGTCGCGCATCGAACCGCTCCTGGCCACGGTGCCGGACGGGATACCGGTCATCTGCCTGAGCCACGACCCGTCCCTGTGGGCCCAGTCCACGGTGCCGCTGGCCGTGGTACGCCGCTGCTATGACTATGTGGTCTACGGCGGCCGGGACAATTTCGCCGCCCTGCTGCGGGCCGTGGAGGGCCTCGCCCGGGGAACGGATTTCGCGGACGCGTCCGAGCCCGTACGCCAGCCCTGGGAAGGCCTGTGGCACCCCCGGGCACCCGAGCCTTTTTTCCCGGACCGGGAACGCTTCGATGCCTGGCAGGCGGACGATCTGGCCAGCCGGGGCCTTGGCGACGCGCCCCGGGTGGGCATGCTTTTTTCGCGCCACTACTGGGTCAACGACAACGCCGCCCCGGAAGCGGCCATCATCGCGGCCCTGGAAGCCGAAGGCCTGGCCGTGGTGCCGCTTTTTTCCCACGGCGTGCGCGATGCCAACATCGGCAACCGGGGGAGCCTGGAAGCGGCCCGAGCCGCCTTCGCCCCAACGCCCGGACGCCGGCCCATCGAGGCCCTGGTCAAGCTGTCCACCTTTTTCCTCGGCCAGGAAGCCGGCTCCGGGTCCGATGCCCAGGCCGCCGGCGGCGTGGCCCTGTTCACGGACTTCGACGTGCCGGTGTTCCAGCCCGTGGTGTCGAGTTCCCGCTCCATCACCGCCTGGCGGGACGATCCCCAGGGCCTGGGGCCCGAGATCGCCTGGATGGTGGCCATGCCGGAATTCGAGGGCGTCATCGAGCCGTTGTTCGTGGGCGGGGTAAGCCGGGACGAGGGTTGCGGCACGACCGCGGCCATCGAGCAACGCCAGCCCGAGCCCGAACGGTGCCGCCGTCTGGCCAAGCGCGTGGCCCGCTGGGTCGAACTGCGGCGGGTTCCCGTGGAAAAGCGGAAGGTTGCCTTCATTTTGCACAACAACCCCTGCGCCTCGGTGGAGGCCTCGGTCGGCGGCGCGGCCAAGCTCGATTCCCTGGAATCCGTGGCCCGCATCCTGGCCGCCCTGGACAAGGCCGGGTATGCCGTGCGGGTCCCGGACTCGGGCAAGGCACTCATCGACGACATCATGGCCAAAAAGGCCGTATCGGAATTCCGCTGGACCACCGTGGACGAGATCGTGGCCAAGGGCGGCGCCCTGGACCTGCTCTCCCTGGATCGCTACCAGGCCTGGTGGGACGATTTCCCGGCGAGCGTGCGCCAGTGGGTACGCGAGGCCTGGGGCGATCCTCCCGGCCAGGAAAAGGACGGCGTACCGCCGGCCATGGTCTACCAGGGGAGCATCGTCATCTCCGGGGTCGACTACGGCAACGCCGTGATCCTGGTCCAGCCCAAGCGGGGCTGCGCCGGAGCGCGCTGCGACGGCCAGGTGTGCAAGATCCTGCACGATCCCGAAATCCCGCCGCCGCACCAGTACCTGGCCACCTACCGCTGGATCGAGCAGGCCTTCGGCGCCCATGTGCTCGTCCATGTGGGCACCCACGGCAACCTGGAGTTTCTGCCCGGGAAAAACCTGGGGCTTTCGCCGGACTGCCTGCCCGACGTGGCCCTGCACGAGCTGCCCCACCTCTACATCTACAACTGCGACAACCCGCCCGAAGGCACCGTGGCCAAGCGCCGGGGCTGCGCCACTCTCGTGGACCACATGCAGACGGCCATGACCCACGGCGGCCTCTACCAGGGTCTGGAAGAGCTTGATCAGCTCCTGGCCCAGTACGAACAGGCCAAAATCGCGGACAAGGCCCGGGCCCACGCCCTGGAGCACCTCATCTGCGGCGCCATCCGCCAGTCCAACCTGGACAAGGAGCTGCACCTCGACCCGACCCGAAACGAGCACAACCAGGATTTCCCGAGCCTTGTCCGGGGCGCCCACGAGGCCCTGTCGCGCATCCGCAACACGCTGATTCAGGACGGCATGCACGTCTTCGACGACATCCCGGCCGGGGCGCGCCGGGCCGATCTGCTCTACGCCATCCTGCGCCACGACGGCGGCGAGGACTGGACCCTGCGCAAGACCTTATGCCGGGCCATGGGTCTGGAACTGGCCGACCTGCTGGCCGACCAGGGCGCGGTGGCGGACCGCTTCGCCACAAGCCACGGCCGGCTGCTGGAAGAGCTTGACGGCCTGGGCAAGGCCCTTGCCCAGGCCGTCATCGAACGCCCCGAGGCCATGACCGGCGCCGGGTTCCGCGCCCTGGCCGGAGAACTGCTCGACGCGCATCTGGTGTGCCCGGAGGTGCTGCCCCGGCTGGACGCCGTGCGCGACCGGGCCGTTCGCATCAACCACCGCATCGAGGCCTCCCGGGAGATGGAGGCGTTTTGCGGCGGCTGCGCCGGCGGGCATATCCCGGCCGGGCCGTCCGGGGTCATGACCCGGGGCCGGGAGGACATCCTGCCCACGGGGCGCAACTTCTATTCCCTGGACCCGCGCCGGGTGCCGACCAAGGCCGCGGCCATGGTCGGCCGGGCCCTGGCCGAGGCGCTGCTGGCCAAGCATCTGCGCGAGGAAGGCCGCTATCCGCGCAACGTAGCCCTGTACTGGCTGGCCAACGACATCATGTGGGCCGACGGCGAGGCCTTGGGGCAGATGTTCCATCTGCTCGGGGTGCGGCCCTGCTGGGGCGGTGACGGCCGGGTGTCGGACTTCGCCGTCGTCCCCCTGGCCGAGCTTGGCCGACCGCGCATCGACCTGACCGTGCGGGCCTCGGGGCTCATACGCGACAACTTCCCGGACCGCCTCGAACTGCTCGACGCGGCCATCCGGGCCGTGGCCGGCCTGGACGAACCGGTGGAGGACAATTTCGTGCGCGCCCACACCCTTGAGAAACTGCGACGTGAAGGCGCCCGCGAAACCGATGCCGACGCCCTGCGCCGGGCGAGCCTGCGCATTTTCGGCTCGCGCCCGGGCACCTACCAGGCCGGCGTGAACCTGGCCATTTACGCCTCGGCCTGGAAGACCGAGGCCGACCTGTCGGACATTTTCCTGCACTGGAACGGCTATGCCTACGGCCAGGGCGCCTACGGCACCAAGGCCGTGCGCGAACTGGCCGAGAGCCTGCGCACCGTGGAGGTCACCACCAACAAGGTCATCTCCGACGAGCACGATCTGCTCGGCTGCTGTTCCTATTTCGGCACCCACGGCGGACTGACCGCCGCGGCCCGGCATCTCTCGGGGCGCGAGGTCAAGACCTACTACGGCGACACCCGGGAACCCGAGCACGTGGAAGTGCGCGATTTGGCCGACGAAGTCCGGCGCGTGGTGCGCACCAAGCTCCTGCACCCGGCCTGGATCGAGGGCATGAAGCGCCACGGCTACAAGGGCGCCGGGGACATCTCCAAGCGGGTCGGCCGGGTCTACGGCTGGGAAGCGGCCACGGGCGAAGTGGACGACTGGATCTTCGACGACATCACCCGCACCTTTGTCATGGACGAGGCCAACCGGGCCTTTTTCGAGGAACACAACCCCTGGGCCCTGGAGGAAATCGGTCGGCGACTGCTCGAAGCGGCCAATCGCGGCCTGTGGCAGGCCGATCCCGAGGTTCTCGCCGCGCTCAAGGAGCACAGCCTGGAAATCGAGGGCTGGATCGAGGAGCGCCTGGGCGAAAGTGCCGGAGAATTCCAGGGCGGGACCGTGGACATCCGCACGGCCGACGACGTGGCGCACTGGCGCGAGGCGTTGGCTGCCATGCGCGCGGAACTCACCCCCACCACCGAGGAGCGGTCATGACCACCCGTCCGGTTTTTCCCTTCACTGCCCTCGTGGGCCAGGAGCCCATGAAGCTGGCTTTGCTGCTGAATGTCGTCTCACCGGCCGTGGGCGGCGTGCTCATCCGGGGCGAAAAGGGCACGGCCAAATCCACGGCCGCCCGGGCCCTGGCCAGGCTGCTGCCGGACATGACCGTGGTCGCCGGCTGCCGGTTTTCCTGCGATCCCGACGATCCGGCGCGACTCTGCCCGGAATGCCGGGAACGTCTCGCCGCCGGCCAGGACCTGCCCCGGGCCTCGGTTCCGTCCCGACTGGTCGATTTGCCGGTCGGCGCCACCGAGGACCGGCTCGTCGGCTCCCTGGACCTCGAAACCGCCATCCGCGACGGCAAGCGCCGGTTCGAACCCGGCGTGCTGGCCCGGGCCAACCGGGCCGTGCTCTACGTCGACGAGGTCAATCTCCTCGACGACCACATCGTTGACGCGCTCCTCGACGCCGCCGCCATGGGCGTCAACACCGTGGAGCGCGAGGGCGTGTCGTTTTCCCACCCGGCCCGGTTCGTGCTGGTCGGCACCATGAACCCCGAGGAAGGGGAATTGCGGCCCCAACTGCTGGACCGGTTCGGGCTGTGCGTGGAAGTGGCCGGCATGGCCGAACCCGAACAACGCGTGGAGGTGGTCCGGCGGCTGATGGCCTTCGAGGCCGATCCCGAGGCCTTTGTCACCTCGCACGCCGCCGCGGAGCGCGCCCTGGGCGAGCGACTGGTCGCGGCCCGGGAACGGTTGCCCCGGGTCACGGTGGACGACGCGCTGCTCACCGACATCGCCCGCCTGTCCATTGCCCTCGACGTGGACGGGCACCGGGCCGATCTGGTCATGATGCGCGCGGCCAAGGCCCTGGCCGCCCTGGAGGGGCGCGAGACGGTCGTCCAGGAGGACCTGCGCCGGGCCGCAGGCCTGGCCCTGCCCCACCGCATGCGCCGCAAGCCCTTCGAGGCCGTGGGCGTCGATCCCGAAGTCGTGACCTCCATCCTGGGGAGCCCGGCATGAATGGCAGGCGCAACCCCTGGAGCGCCACGGTCGTTTTCCCGTTCACGGCCGTGGCCGGACAGGCCGAGGCCAGGCTGGCCCTGACCCTGGCCGTGATCTGCCCGGGGCTTGGCGGCGTGCTCCTGTCCGGGGAAAAGGGCACGGCCAAGTCCACCTTGGCCCGGGGGCTGGCCGGGCTGCTGCCCGATCTCGGACTTTCCGGGAATTTCGTCGACCTGCCCGTGACCGTGGGCGAGGACCGGCTGGCCGGGTGTATCGACCTGGAGCAGGCCGTGGCCGCCGGCCGGGTGGTCTGCCAGCCCGGACTGCTCGCCCAGGCCGACGGCGGGGTTCTCTACGTCGACGAGGTCAACCTGCTCCCCGACCATGTGGCGGACATGCTCCTCGACGCGGCGGCCACGGGCCGCTACCGGCTGGAACGCGAGGGACTTTCCGCCTGGGTGGCGTGCGCCTGCCTCCTTATCGGCAGCATGAACCCCGAGGAAGGGGCGTTGCGGCCGCAGCTTTTGGACCGGTTCGGGCTGTGCGTGGACGTGGCGGCCATCCGGGACGTGGCCGGCCGGGTGGGGCTGTTGCGCGATCTGGAAGCCTTCGAGACCGATCCCCGGGCCTTTGTCGCCGCCAGGCTCCGGGATCGGGAAACCTGGACCCGGCGGGCGGCCCGGGCCAGGCAACTCTATCCGGTGGTGGGCCTGACCGGATCGGCACGAGAGCACATCGGGCACCTTGCCGCCAAGGCCCAGTGCGCCGGCCAGCGGGCGGAGATCCTGCTGTCCCGCGCGGCCCGGGCCCTGGCCGCCTGGGAAAACCGGGCCGATGCCGCTCCCGGCGACGTGGACGCCGTGGCCGAACTGGTCCTGCGCCACCGCCGCCGGGCCGCGCCGCCGCCGCCCGAGTCGCACCAGGAGCCACCGAAGCCGGACCAGTCCGAGAAGCCCAGCCCGCCCGAGCAGGCGCCCGAGCCGCAGCACTCGAACCCGGCCGGCCAAACGCCCCAAACCGGTCAGACGCCGGGTCCCGAAGAAACCTCCGGCCAGGAGGACGCTGGCCCTGACCAGGGCGCGGCCTCGCCGGCCGCCGGCAAGGAGGAGGTCTTTGCCGTGGGCGAGCCGTTCCGGCTACGGCCGATCCGCCTGCGCCGGGACCGGTTGCGGCGCAAGGCCGGTGCCGGGCGCCGGGCCCCGACCCGGACCTGGCAATGCCAGGGGCGCGGGGTCGGCGCCCGGCCGGCCGCGAAAATCCGCGATCTGGCCCTGGACGCCACCCTGCGCGCGGCCGCGCCCCACCAGCCCGACCGTCGCGCCCAAAGCTCCGTCGGACCGGCCGTGCGCATCCGGCCGGATGACCTGCGCGACCGGATTCGGGAAAAACGCCAAGGCACGCTCATCGTCCTGGTGGTGGACGCGAGTTCCTCCATGGGCGCAAGCCAGCGCATGACCGAGGCCAAGGGCGCGGTCCTGTCGTTTTTGCTCGACGCCTACCAGAAACGGGACCGCATCGCCTTCGTGGCCTTTCGCGGCGACGGGGCCAGCCTGCTTTTGCCGCCCACGGGCAGTCCGGAGCGCGCCTATCGCCTCTTGGAGGAGCTGCCGACCGGGGGCAAGACCCCCCTGGCCCACGGCCTTTTCGCCGGCTACCGCTGCATCGAGACCGAACTGCGCAAAAATCCGGCCACCCTGGCCCTGCTCGTGGTCATTTCCGACGGCCGCACCAATGTGCCCTTCCGAACGGGCAAGCCCCTGGCCGAAGCCCTGGACATGGCGGCGCGCATCGCCCAGGACAACCGCGTGAAAAGCTTTGTCGTGGACACCGAACCCGACCACCTTAACGCCCTGGGCCTAGCCGCCCGTCTGGCCACGGTCCTGGCGGCCGCGCACGTCAAAATCGCGGACCTGCGCGCCGAAGGCCTGCTGCACTTGCTGCGGCATCCCCAAACCGCCCCGGCAATCGCACAACCACCCCGCACCGTCTGATCGCCCGACCGCGCCCAGCCTGGCACGCTTTGAGGCTGGGCGCATCCGGACCGGCGACGCGCCGCATCGCCACGCTTGGCTCCATATCACCGTTGCGCCTGTGACCGCCGCTCCCAAGCCGGGAGTCGCGCGTGTCTGCGCTGCATCCCTCTGCGAACGCAGCGCGCCTGGTGCAAAACCACCCCGACGACTGAATCACCATTCTTACAAAAGCAGTGACTGCACTACACATGCATTAACACGCGCAATATTCTATTCGTGACAGTATTGCAAAACGTTACATCCACTGCTAGTTTTACAAATATGAAAATATTAATAAGCTAATATTGTAGTGCAGCAATACAATACAGCATTCCTGTATGCAGTAAAAGCTCCGTCTCGATAGACAGACGAAGTTCCAAACATCAGTGGTCCTGGCCCGATTTTGCCCCCTACAGGCGTTTCGGGGTCTCCACTGTGTGAACCTTTAACTCATGCCGCATGGCGCTTCCGATACCCATGTCCACACCCCCCACCCCTGCCGACGCTTCCCCAAGTCACGACCAAGACGTGCTGGAAGGAAGCCTCGCCCAGCTGTTTGCAACCGTCCCCCAGGGACGGTTTTTGCTGGCCGCCCTGGGCCTCGACGCCCTGGTCAACCCCAAGGATCTGGAGACCGTGGCCGCGTTCCTGTCCGTGGGCGAAGTCCTGGAAAAATTACAGGCCGATCCCCAGGCCTTCCTGGCCCAGCTCGCCGCCCAGGCCGGACAGGTCTGGAACCCAGTGCCCGACGGCTCGGGTCCGTGCCTGGAGGCCAATGTCCCCTGCGCCCTCAAGGCGCCGCTCGAAATCGCCTTCCAGACCGCCGTGGCCGCCCAGGCCCAGGCCACCGGCGCCACCGTGGCCGTGACCGTCCAATCCGAAAACGAGGCCTCCATCTCCAATCAGGGAGACAGCATCGACTCCCTGGACGCCATCCCCGCCCTGACCATGGCCGCCGGCTACAACAGCCTGCTCGACCACACCTTCCAGAAGCGCTGGGTCACGGCCGAGCACTTCGCGCCCCGGCCCTGGCCGCAGGTCAACGACCGGCTGGCCCCTTACGGTTTCGCCGATCCGCTCGGGCTTTACCGGGCCATCGGCGTCAACGTGTTCGTTTTTGTCGCCGATCCCGCGCGCCTTGCCGGCCGGCCCGTACCCGATTCCTGGGAGGCGCTGCTGTCGGACGCCTTCGTCCAGGACGTGGTGGTGTGCGGCTCCGGGGACAAGGCCAGCGGCTCGCTCATGCTCCACGTCCAAGCGCACTTCGGCGCGGACGGCGTGCGCCGCCTCGGACGCGGGGTCAAGGCCGGCCGGCATCCCTCCCAGGTCATCAAGCACCTGGGCACGGGCAAGCCCGACTGCCCGGCCGTGGCGGTCATGCCCTATTTCTTCGCTCGCCTGGCCAGCCTGCGCAATCCGGCCGTGGTGGTCTGGCCCCGGGACGGGGCCGCGGCCATGCCGTTTTTCCTGCTGGTCAAACGCCAGGCGAAGGACGCCACCGCGGCCTTTGCCGCCCATCTGGAAGGTCCCGAAGTCGGCCAGATCTGTTCCGGGGCGTTTTTCCCGTCCCTGCACCCGGACGTGCCCTGCCCCCTGCCGGACGAGGCCCGACTGGCCTGGCTCGGCTGGGACACCATCCGCAACCACGATCTCGGGGAGCTGCGCCGCCAGGCCACCGAGGCCTTCGAGGCCGGCCGCCGGGAGGTCCGGTCGTGAGCAAACGGCTGGCCGTGGCCGGCTGGACCGGCCTGGTCTGCCTGCTCGTGGCGTCGGTCGGCATTTCCCTGTTCGTGGGCAAAATGTCGGTGGGGCCGGGTGAGATCGGCGAGCTGCTGCTCGGGCGTCTGGACGGACCGCGCCAGGCCCTGGTGGCCAACCTCGTCTGGGGCATCCGCTGGCCGCGCATCCTGGCCGCCCTGGCCTGCGGCGCCGCCCTGGCCGCTTCCGGAGCCGCCTACCAGGCGCTCCTCGTCAATCCCCTGGTCTCGCCGGGCATTCTCGGCGTGCTGGCCGGCGCCTCCTTTGGCGCCGCCCTGGCCTTGCTGTGGTCCTGGAGTCTGGCCGGGGTCCAGGCCATGGCTTTTGTCTGCGGTCTGGCCGCGGCCGGACTGGCTGTGCTGCTCGCGGTGTTCCAATCCCAAAAAGCCGTCACGGCCATCGTCCTCGGCGGCGTCATCAGCGCCGCCTTTTTTACGGCGCTGACCTCCCTGGTCAAATACGTGGCCGATCCCTACAACCAGCTGCCGGCCATCGTGTATTTCCTCATGGGCTCCCTAGCCCTGGTCGATGCCCGCACCGCCACCCTGGCCGCCGTGCCCATGCTGGCCTCGGTGCTGGGCCTGCTCGCCCTGGCCCGGCCCCTGGACGCCCTGGCCATGGGCGACGACGAGGCGGCCTGCCTGGGCGTGCCCGTGACCCGCATCCGCTACGGCGTCATCCTGCTGGCCACCCTGGCCTCGGCCCTGACCGTGGTCCTCGGCGGGGTGATCGGCTGGGTGGGGCTCATCGCCCCGCATCTGGCCCGGCGCCTGACCGGTCCGGCCCTCACCCGGCTGCTGCCGGCCTCGGCCCTGTTCGGCGCCGCCTATCTCGTGGTCATGGACACCCTGGCCCGGACCGCCTTTCCGGTGGAAGCCCCGGTCGGCATCCTGACCGCCCTGTGCGGCATCCCCTGTTTCGCTGTGCTCCTGCGTTCCCGGCGCGGCGGTTTCGCATGACGCCCCTCTATGAACTGGAAAAGGTCCGGGTCGCCTACCAGGGCCGCACCGTCCTGCGCGATGTGTCCCTGACCATTGCCGCGGGTGGGGTCACGGCCCTGCTCGGCCCCAACGGTTCCGGCAAGACCACCCTGCTCAAGCTGCTGCTCGGGTTGCTCACACCCGCCTCCGGCACGGTGCGGTTCCAGGGGCGCGACCTGACCCGTACGTCCCGGCGCGAACTCGGCCGGCAGGTGGCCTACCTGCCCCAGAACCACCGACCGGTCTTTCCCTATACCGTGGAAGAGGTGGCCATGCTCGGGCATCTGCCCCGGCGCGGCCTTTTTGCCCCCTACACCCGGGAGGACCGGCAGCGCGGCCGGGATTGCCTGGAGGCCCTGGGCCTCTCGGACCTGGCCCAGCGCCCCTATACCGAAATCAGCGGCGGCGAGCGCCAACTCACCCTGCTCGCCCGGGCCCTGGTCCAGGGCGCGGCGGTCCATGTCCTGGACGAGCCGGAAAGCGCCCTGGATTTCGGCAACCAGCAGCGTCTGCTCGGCCGCATCGCCGCCCTGGCCGGCCAGGGCCGGACCTGCGTCTTTTCCACCCATATGCCCGATCACGCCTTGGCCGTGGCCGACCGGGTCGTGCTCCTCGCCGGGGGCACGATCCTGGCCGCCGGGGAAACGGCCTCGGTGATCACGGCCGAACATCTGGCCGCCATGTACGCCATTCCGGTCAGGCTGGCCCACGTTGCGGAAGGCTGGCGGGTGATCCCGCCGGCATTGGTCAAACCGGCAAGCAAGAGGGGAGTCATGAAATGAGGCAATCACGCATCGTATCGGCCGCGCTGGGCCTGGCCTGCCTGCTCGTTCCGGCCCTGGTCCTGGCCCAGGACCAGACCGGCACCACGAGCACCTATTCCTTGGGGGAAACCGTGGTCGTCGGGGAAAAGGCCCCCGGCCCCCTGCAGGAGGAAAAATCCCAACCCGCCACGGAAACCTCCCTGGATCAAGACGCCATCCGCACCTTCGGCGGTCCGGGCCAGACCAATCCCTACAAGGCCCTCAATCTGCTCCCCTCGGTCAATGCCGAAGGCACGGACCCCTACGGGCTGACCCAGGACCAGAACAACCTGCGCATCCGGGGCCAGGCCGGCCTGACCTACAACCGGCTCTCGCGCACCATCAACGGCCTGCCCCTCGGGGTTAATGTCGGCAACGGCAGCATGGGCAACTTTCTGGACATGGAAAACGTCTCGAACCTGAGCCTCGGCCGGGGTCCCATCGCCGCGGACAAGGGCTTTGGCTTCGGCAACTCCGCCGGCGCCGTGGACATGCAGATCCTGGCTCCGGCCGACAAGCTTGGTGTGAACCTGTCCCAACATTACGGCTCCTTCGGCTTTACCCGCACCTTCGGCCGGTTCGACCTCGGCGAACTCCCCAACGTCGGCACCCGGTTCTTCGGTTCGGCCTCCTACAGCCAGGACGACAAATGGCGCGGCACCGGCGGCACCCAGCGCACCAACCTCATGGCCGGCCTGGCCCAGCCCATGTTCTACGGCCATGTGCGCCTGGAAGCCTACGGACTCTACAACCAGTACCGCCAGGACGAATACCGCCCCCTGACCTATGATCAGTCCAAGAACCTCGGCAACTACCGGGGGTTCGACTTCAACAGCGGCCGCACCGGCGTCCCCACGGCCGATTTCGGCTACTACGGCTACAACTGGCAGCACGCCGACGAGTGGGCCGTGTTCGGCAAACTCGAAGCAGATCTCTGGTCCGGGGCCAAGGCGACCTTCAAGCCCTATTATGCCGGCGACTCCGGCGAACGCTATTTCACCAACATCACCACGACGCCCACGGCCAACTCCCTCAACGTCAACCGCACCAACTTCCAGGAAGGCCAGTTCGGTTTCGTGGCCGAGATCGAACAGAAATTCGATCCCTTCAAGTTCAAGGCCGGCTTCTGGCACCAGGACATCACGGTCTATCCGCCGCCGGTGGCCGGGCAGACGGCCTACCGGATCACGTCCACCGGCTACGTCTTCAAGGCCTGGAACATGCTCAACGAGGTGGGCGAGCGGATCTTTAACGCGCCCTACGTCCAGGCCAACGGCGATTTCGGCAAATTCCACGCAACGGGCGGCCTCAAATACCTGTCCGCCAACATGCCCTGGGTGAAAAGCTTCAGCGCCAAGGGCGTGCCCGACGTGTCCTATGACGACGCCTTCGCCTACAGCGCCGGTCAGCTTCCGGCCCGCAATACCAATTCGGCCGAAAAGACCGCCTGGCTGCCCAATTTCGGCCTCAGCTACGACCTGACCGACACCCTGACCCTGCGAGCCATGTACGGCCGCAACTACGCCTATCCCCTCCAGGGCCCCCTCTACAGCGTCTACTCCAACAACCAGGCCGCCTTCGCCGCCAAGGGCATCAGCCTGCAGCACCTGTGGAACGAGACCAAGCTCGAAACCTCGGACAACATCGATGTCGGCGCCCGCTACAACAACGGCACCTTCTCCGTGGCCCCGACCCTGTTTTACGCCTACTTCCACGACAAGCAGGTCTCGGCCTACGATCCGGCCATCGGCACGAGCTACCTGCAATCCGGCGCCGAAGCCCGGTCCTACGGCGCGGAACTCGAAGCGTCCTGGCGGGCCAGGCCCTGGCTGACCCTGTTCGGCGCCGCGTCCTACAACAGTTTCCAGTTCACCAAGAACATCCGCACCGCCCTCAACTCCAGCCTGGATGTCACCGGCAACCAGGTCCCGGACGTGCCCCAATGGATGGCCAAGCTCGGCGCCACCGTGACCTACGAAAAGTTCACGGGCACGGTCCTGTACCGCTACATCGACAGCCGCTACGGCGATGCCCAGAACAACGAATACGTCCGGCCCTACAACATCGTGGACCTCAACCTCAGCTACGATCTTCCCCCGGTCTTCCACAACAACGAGTGCAAACTGACCCTGGATATCCTCAACCTGTTCGACGAACGCTACATCGCCATCATCCGCGCCCCCTCGGATGACACCCAGACCGGCTCGGCCAGCTACTACCCCGGCGCGCCCCTGACCGTGGTGGGCGGCATCACGGTGAAGTTCTAGGGACAGGGGAGGGAACGCCTCCGGCGGCCAGGAGGGGGATCATCCCCCTCCTGGACCACCCCCCGCACGGAACAGCCCGGTCGGGAACGGACACGGAAGGAGACGGCATGCGCATACGAAGTTGGAGATACGGCGGCTGGATGGGTTGCTGGATGGTGACCTGTCTGGTCCTGATCGGGGCGGGCCAGGGCCAGGCCCGGCAAGTGGTGGACGGCTGCGGCCGCACCGTGGAGCTCCCGGACACCATCACCCGGGTGGTCACGGCCGGGGGCACCCCGTCCCTCAACGCCTTTTTGTGCGCCCTGGGCAAGGGTGACACCATCGTCAACGGCCTGCCCCAGGGCCTGCACGGCCGGCAATGGCAATTCCAGACCGTGTTCGCGCCCCAGGTGGCCACGGCGCCCGTGGTCGCGTCCATGGGGCCGGACTGGGCCCCGGATCTCGAAGCCTTGCAGGCCCTGCCCCACGATCTGGTGCTGGTGGCCTCGCGCGAGACCGCCAACCGGCTGGCCGCACGTGGTTTCCGGGCCTACTGCCTGACCTGGCGCGATCCGGATTCGGTGTTCACCACCCTGGACCTACTCGGCGACGTCATGGACGCCACGCCCCGGGCCGCCGCCCTCAAAACCGCCTTCACGGCCAACCTGGACCGCGTGGCCAAGGCCACGGCCGACATCCCGCCGGACAAGCGCGTCAAGGCCATCTACATCCGGGCCGGCACCATGATGATCCCCATGGTGTCCACGGCCCGCTTCCTCATCGAAAAGGCCGGCGGCCGCTATGCCGCCCCGGCCGACCTGTCCCTGGAGCATCCGCGCATCGGCTACGAGCAGTTGCTGGCCTGGGACCCCGATGTTTTGCTGGTGTTCAACCCCCGGGAAGTGGAGCAGGTCCTCGCGGACTCGCGGCTCGCCGGGTTGTCGGCGGTGCGGCGCAAGGCCGTGTACGCCGTGCCCTTCGGCATGCACGGGTTCACGCACTTCACGCCCGAACAGGCTCTGGCCGTGTTGTGGATGGGCAAGACGCTCTATCCCGAACGCTTCGCCGACCTGGATATGGTCGCCGAAACCCGCGCCTTTTACAGCCGATTTTGCGGCAAGGAGCTCTCCGACGCACAGGTGCGCCAAATCCTGCGACTCGATTGATCCGGGTCACGAAGGCATTTTCCCAAAGAAGAGGAAAAGGGTTGTCGCGGTGCAAAACCTTGCGCTATGGGAGGAGGTGCGCACAAACGGCTTGCTCCCGCGCCGAGGTGATGCCCCATGCAGGCTGCGACTCCTTCCAAAATCAGTTTTCGGGCTTGGCTGTTGTTGCTGTCCGCCTTCGCCTCCCTGCCGATGATCTTTTTTTCCGTGCTGTCCGTGTTTTTTTTGCTGGAAAGCGAACGCAACACGGAAAAGGACCAGCTGACCCGGACGGCGACAGCGCTGTCGAGCGCCCTTGACTCGCACCTGGCGGCCAGGGCCTCCATGCTCGTGGCCATGACCAACGGCGATGCGGCCCGCAACGGCGATTTGCATGCCCTGTACGCCCATGCCGTGCGCCTGGTGGCCGCCACCCCGGAACTGTTCGCCATCTCTCTGATCGACGGCGAAGGGAACATCCTGTTCAACACCATGCGCCCTTACGGCGAGGCACTGCCCCAAACCAACGACCCGGAAGCGGCCCGGCGCGTCATCGCGACCGGCCAACCCCAAGTGTCGTCCACCTTTGACGGAACCATCTCCCACCAGAAGGTGACATCCCTTGGCGTCGTCGTCCGGGTTCACGATCAGCCCCGGTACTGTCTGCGTGCCATCGTGCCCATAACCGAATTGGGCGCCATCCTCGCCCAACAGTACCTGCCCCAGGACTGGGGCGTGGTGCTGTTGGACGGCGACAAACCGGTCGTTGCCCGCCATCCCCTGGTGCTCCGAAAGGCCTCCCCGGGCGAGACAATCGCCCCCCCCGCCTCGGAGTTTCCCAATAAAAAACACAATAATGGCGAGGAACTCATCGAAATCGCTTTGGAAGATGTGGGCTCCTGGGGCTGGCGGGTGGCGGTCAGCGTCCCGGAAACCGCCTTTGTCCGGCCATTGCGCCTGCTGTTGCTGCAATTCGGGCTGGCAGGGCTGGTTTGCCTGCTCGCCAGCATTTTCGCCTCTTTTTGGCTCGCCCGTCGGCTCAGCCACGACATAAACGCCCTGGCCGAGGCTTCGAGCGCCCTGGCCACCGGCCACCCCAGCTTCGACGAGGGGACGATCATCCGGGAAATGGGCGAGGTTCGCGCCTGCCTGCTGGCGGCCAGGGACCGGGAAGAGCAAGCCCTGACCGATCCCTTGACCGGCATGCCTGCCCGGGCCCGATTCTGGGAACTGGCCGGAGAACTGGAGCGGCAAAGCCAAAACGACATGCACCTGGGACTGGCGGTCATGTTCATCGACCTCGACGGCTTCAAGCAGGTCAACGACCGGTACGGACACGACCGGGGGGACACGATCCTTGGCGCCGTGGCCGGGATCATCCGCGAAAGCGTGCGCAGCACCGACGTGACCGGTCGATTGGGTGGCGACGAATTCGCCGTGTGCCTGACCGCCCGTCGCGGACACCTCATCCCGGCGGCCAGTTCCATGGCCGAACGCATCGTCGGCAAGGTCCGGGAAATCGGCTACGGCATCGGTTGCAGCATCGGGGTCTCGGTGTGCGAAATCTGTTCGCCCGACCTCTCCCGCGCCCTGACCCTGGCCGACAAGGCCATGTACGAAGCCAAACGCCTGGGCAAGGACCGCTACGTCATCCACGAGGATACGACCGCCTGACCGGTCGCCCCGCCGGGACGCTCTCAAGGAATACGGCTTTTGCGGCGCCTCGTTTTCCGCTATTTTGTCTCCGGCCCCGAAACGCCCTAACCGCAACGCCGCAACCTGGTGCCTATGCGCAACAAAACGACCGTCTCCTTCCTGATGCTTCTCCTCATGGGACTCCTCGGCCTGGGCTGCCAGGCCACCGGCCGGGCCACGACCAGCGGCCTGACCGCCCCGCAAGCGACCTCACCCTTGGCCGGGTCCGAGCAAATCATCCTTGTGGTGACCGAGACCTGGGACGCCAACCAGGGCCGGTTGCGCCGCTTCGAACGGACGCCGGGCTGCGCCTGGCGGCCCGTGGGCAAGGAAATCCCCGTGAACGTGGGCCGCAATGGCCTGGGCTGGGGCCGGGGACTCCACGGCGACCAGCTTTCCCAGGCGCCGGTCAAGGCGGAAGGCGACGGACGGGCACCGGCCGGCGTGTTCGCCCTGCCCGGGGCCTTCGCCTACCAGCCTGCCGCGCTGTCCACTCCGCCCCGCGTCTCCGTCTACCCGCTCACGGACCACACCGTGTGCGTGGACACCACCACCTCCCGCTTCTACAACCGCACATTCGAGGAAACCGCGGCGCCCGCCAAGGACTGGAACAGCGAGGAACGCATGCTGCGACCGGACGGCCTGTACCGGTTCGGCCTCTTCGTCGACCACAACACGTCCGATACCAAGCCCGGAGCCGGCTCGTGCATCTTCATGCACCTGTGGCGCGGACCGGGGTCCCCCACGGCCGGCTGCACGTCCATGGCCGAACCGGACATGCTGATCATCCTGGCCTGGCTGGACGCGGGGAAAAAGCCGCTCCTCGTACAGCTGCCGCGCCCGGAACTGGCCCGGCTGGCCCAGGCCTGGGGCGCCCCGGAACTGGCGCAATGAGAAGGTGTGGGGAGTGAGGGGGAGAGAGGGAGGAAGAAAGCCTCCGGCGGCCAAAGGGCTTCGCCCTTTGGAATCCCATCAGTTTCAAGACGGTTCTGTCCTGGAACGGGCAGGAATCATAAACAAGGCGGGGCGGTGTGAGCCGCCCCGCCGAAAGTGCTAGAAGTCCTTTTTGAGGAACTTGGGCAGGAGGTTTTTGACGGCGGCCAGGGCCATTTTGCGGCGCAGTTTGCCGAGCTGCTCCTGGAGGGGAATCTCCTTGGGGCAGACGTCCTCACAACCGAGCAGGCCCATACAGCCGAAAATGCCCTCGTCCGTGCCGACGATGTCGAAATACTCCTTTTCCGTACGTTCGTCCCGAGGATCGAGGATGAAGCGCGCGATCCGGTTGAGCGCGACCGCACCCAGGAAATCCTCGCGCATGAGCGCCGTCCCACAGGCCGCCACGCAACAGCCGCACTCGATGCACCGGTCGAGCTCGTAAATCTGCTCGGCCAGCCCATTGTCCATGCGCTCTTCCTGGGCCGTCGGATCGAACGTCTTTTTCGTATGCACCCAGGACTCCACCTTCTGGTACATGCCCCGGAACCAGGTGCCGGTGTCGACCGACAGGTCGCCCACCAGCTTGAACACCGGCAGCGGCATCAAGGTAATCTCCTCGGGCAGGTCCTTGGTTTTCGTGTGGCAGGCCAGGCCCGGCCGGCCGTTTATGACCATGGCGCAGGCGCCGCAGATGCCGGCTCGGCAGCAAAAATCGAACATCAACGTGGGGTCGATTTCTTCCCGGATGCGATTGAGCGCAATGAAAAGCGTCATGCGTTCGGTCTCGTCCAGCCGGAACGTGTCCATGTGCGGCTGCGAATCCGGGTCGACCGGATTGTAGCGGAATATATTGAAGGTCAGCATTCTGCCCATGTGCGTCACTCCTTGCGCTGTTATGCGATACCCTTTCCCCCCCTTTCAGGGGGTCCGGGGGGGATGATCCCCCCCGGCCGCCGGAGGCATCTTCCCTCCCCCTGCCCCTATCCCTCCATCGGGATGATCTTACCGCCGCCGTAGCCGCGGTCGCCGGGGGGGAGTTCGAAGACGGCGGTGGCCGGCTCGTAATCAAGGGTCGGTAGGGTATCGGCGCCCTTCCAGGTGGCCAGGGTGCGCCTGAGCCAATCGCGGTCGTTGCGGGCCGGGAAGTCCTCGCGGGTGTGGGCGCCGCGCGATTCGGTACGCTGAAGCGCCCCGTAGGCCACGCACAGGGCGAGCTTGACCATGCCTTCGATCTTGAGCGCCATGGTGAGCTCGGGATTGGCGCCCTTGCCATTGCTGCGCAGGCCGACCTGACGCGCGCGGCCGAGGATTTCCTGGAGTTCGTCCACGCAGGTCTGCAAGTCCGAGCCGTTGCGGAAGATACCCGCGCCCTTCATGATCGAGTCGAACATGGCGTTGCGGACCGTGTAGGGATTCTCGCGGCCCTTCCTACAGTCCACAAGATCGGCGATGCGGGACGTCTGCTTGCTCATGACATCGCGGATGGTGGCCGTGGAGAAGGTCGTTTCCGTGCCCTTGAGGAACTCCACGATCTTGCCGCCGATGATCATGCCGGCGACCACGGTCTCGGCGAGCGAATTGCCGCCCAGGCGGTTGAAACCGTGCATGTCCCAGCACGAGGCCTCGCCGGCCGCGAACAGGCCCTTCAGGCCGTAGGCCGCGCCGTCCTTATTGGTGCGCACGCCGCCCATGGAATAGTGCTGGGTCGGGCGCACCGGGATGAGCTGGTGCACGGGGTCGATGCCGAGGAACGACTGGCAGATCTCGTCCACCTCGCGCAGCTTGTGCCGGATGTGCTGCTCGCCGAGGTGGCGGATGTCGAGCCAGAGGTGGTCGCCGTAGGGCGACGGCACGCCCAGGCCCTTGCGCATGTGCTCGGTCATGCGCCGCGAGACCACGTCGCGGGAGGCGAGCTCGGCCTTTTCCGGCTCGTAGTCGGGCATGAACCGGTATTCGTTCTTGTCGAGCAAGGTGCCGCCGTCGCCCCGGCAGCCTTCGGTCACCAGAATGTCGGTCGGCACGATGCCGGTCGGGTGGAACTGCACAGCCTCCATGTTGCCAAGCGGCACCACGCCGGTGTCCAGGGCGCAGATGAGCCCGCCGCCGTCGCAGATCACGGCGTTGGTGGACTCGCGGTAGATGCGACCGAAACCACCCGTGGCAATGAGCGTGGCCCGGGCCAGATAGGCGGTCAGCTCGCCGGTTTTGAGGCACCGGGCAATGGCGCCCATGCAGGTGGACCCGTCGTGGATGAGCGCGATGGCCTCGACCTTGTCCACGACGTTGACGCCCATCTGGGCGGCCCGGTTGTCGAGCGTGTAAAGCACGCAATGCCCGGTGCCATCGGACGTGTAGCAGGTGCGCCACTTGGCCGTGCCGCCGAAGTTGCGCGAGTGGATGAGCCCCGCGTTTTCGGGTTTCTCGTAGGCGGTAAAGGGCTTTCCGCCCTTGTAATAGGTCTGCTCACCGGGCACGACCCGGTTCCAGGGCACGCCCCAGAAGGCCATCTGGCGCATGGCGATGGGCGCGGCGTTGACGAACAGCCGGGCCACTTCCTGGTCGCAGCCCCAGTCCGAACCCTTGACCGTGTCCGCGAAATGCACGTCCGGGGAATCCCCTTCGCCCATGGCCGAGTTGCCGAGCGCGGCCTGCATGCCGCCCTGGGCGGCCGAGGAATGGGACCGGCGGGCCGGCACGATGGACAGGCAGATGACGGAGAATCCGTTGTCCGCGGCCTCGATGGCCACGCGCTCGCCGGCCAGGCCCGCGCCGATGCAAAGCAAGTCCGTTTGAATAATGTTCATGGCGGCGTCCTTATTTGAGCGGCAGGAAGTAGTAGCGCAGCAGTGTCAGCAGGCCGACAGCAATGAAGATGCCCGTGAGCAGGTTCTCCTTGCGCTTGATGATCTTGCGGCCGGGCCGGTCGAGAAAGCCCCATTTGACCAGGATGCGGTAAAACCCGATGCCCACGTGGAGTTCCACCATGGGCAGCAGGAATAGATAGAACACGAACCAGAATCCGGTCTGGATGCGGGCCGCGGACTTGGCCGCGGTGATGGGCAGGTTGGTCAGCACCACCCACATGTGGATGCCGCCCATGATGAGGATGCCCATGGCCGTGGTGGCCTGGACGATCCACAGCCAGGTGTCGGTATGGTGCAGGCGTTTGGCATTGGCCCACATGACACGCTGCTCGGCGGTTTTGAAGGGAATCTTGCGGGCGGCGAGCACGAAATGGACGAGAAAGGCCAGGAAGATGAGCGGCCCGCCGACTTGGGCCATGTAGGTGGTTTCGAAAAACCAGGCCAGGGCGTTCATGGCGCCGGGGCCGATCAGGATGCTCGAGACCAGGATGAGGTGGCACCACATGAAAAGGATCAGGGCGGCGCCGGTGAGCATCTGCACCCAGTCCAGATAGGCCGAGAGCTTGCCCACGGGCAGTCCCGCTTGGGTGGCCGTGCTTGGAACAGACATCGCGTTCTCCCGTGTTGCGTAACGGTTGACGGGAACCGGGACGAAGATGCCCCGACAGACCAAGGTGCCCGGGACCGGAATGACGGCCGCGCCGGCGGGGGGAAGCCGGCGCGGCCGTATCCCTTTAGCCCAAAGCGGCCTCCAGATTGGGCGTGGCGTAGAGGTCGCCGCCGTGGCAGTCGTTGATGACCAGCACCGGGAAGTCCTCGACCACGAGTTCGCGCACGGCCTCGGGGCCGAGATCCTCGTAGGCGATGACGCGCGCCTGCTTGATGCGCAGCCCCAGCAAAGCCCCGGCGCCGCCCGTGGCGCCGCAGTAGACGGCCTTACGCGCGGCCATGGCATCCTTGACCGCCTGGGCGCGCATGCCCTTGCCGATCATGACCTTGAGCCCTTCGTCGAGCAGGCGCGGGGCATAGGAATCCATGCGGTAGCTGGTGGTCGGACCGGCGGCGCCGATGACGTAGCCGGGCCGGGCCGGCGAGGGGCCGACATAGTAGATGACCGCCCCCTTGGGATCGAACGGCAAGGGCTGGCCGGCGTCCAGGGCCTCGACCAGGCGTTTGTGGGCAGCGTCGCGGCCCGTGTAGATGATCCCGGTCAGGTAAACCACATCCCCGGCGCGCAGCTTTTCCACGTCCGCATCACCAAGCGGCGTGGTCAGATGATATTCGGCCATCAGAGCGTGACCTCCTTGTGCCGGGCGCTGTGGCACTGGATGTTGACGGCCAGGGGCAGGCTGGCCAAGTGGCAGGGCGCGACCTTTATCTTGACGCCAAGACAGGTCGTTGCCCCGCCAAGGCCCATGGGCCCGATGCCCAGGCGGTTGATGGAGGCGAGCAGATCGGCTTCCATGGCCGCCACTTCGGGATCGGGGTGGACGTCGTCCACGTCACGCAGCAGCGCCTTTTTGGAATTGATGGCGGCCAGCTCGAAATTGCCGCCGATGCCGACGCCGACCAGGATCGGCGGACAAGGGTTGGAGCCCGCCTCCGCCACCCGGCGGATGACGAATTCCCGGATGCCCGGCCAGCCCTGGGCCGGCGCCAGCATCATCACCCGCGACATGTTCTCCGAACCGCCGCCCTTGGCCATCATCCAGATCTTGAGCCTGTCCCCGGGGACCAGATCGAAGTGGATGATGGCCGGGGAATTGTCGCCCACGTTCTTGCGGGTGAAGGGATCACAGGTGGACTTGCGCAGAAAGCCTTCCTGGTAGCCCTTGACCATGCCGGCGTTGATGGCCTCGCGCAGGCTGCCGTCGGCCACCCGGACCTCTTCGCCGACTGCGACGAAAAAGACGCCGAGGCCGCAGTCCTGGCACAAGGGCAGTCCGGTTTCCGCGGCCAGGGAAGCGTTTTGCTCCAGTTGCCGAAACACCTCCCGGGCGGCGGGCAGGGTTTCGGCCGCCTGCCCCTTGGTCAGCGAGGCCAACACATCGGACGGCAGGAAGCGGTTGGCGTCGATGCACATGGCGGCCACGGCATCGACAATGGTGTCACGTAAAATAGTACGCATGAGAACTCCTTGCTTCAGGAACAACACTGCCGACCGCTAGCCCCGCCAGAGAATCCAGGGAAAGCCGACCAGCAGGAAGACACCCAGGTAGATCGAGCCGAAAACCAGGCCCAGAATCCAGAATTCCTTGCTCTTGATGTAGCCCGAGCCGAAATACAGCGGCGAAGGCCCGGTGCCGTAGGGGCTGATGATGCCCATGATGCCGAGGGTGGCGCACAGGACCATGGAAACGACCTGCATGTTGAGGCCGGGCACGGCCATGGCCGTGGCCAACATGACCGGGAGCAAGGCCGCCACATGGGCGGTGATGCTCGCGAACATGTAGTGGCTGACGAAAAAGAGGATCACCAGGCCAAGCAGCATGGCGGTGGGGGAAAAGCCCTGCATGTGGGCGGCGGCCGCCTCGGCGAACCACTTGAGAAAACCGGTCTTGTTGAGACCGTCGGCCATGGTCACCAGGGTGGCGAACCAGGCCAGCACGTTCCAGGCCTGCTTGTAGCCGATAATGTCGTCCCAACTGACCACCTTGGACAAGGCCATGACGCAGATGGCGGCCAGGGCCACGGTGGTGGCGTTGATGGAATCCTTGAGGAATATCCAGCCGAGCAGCGCCGCCACGGCCAGGGCGGCCATGGTGATTTCCCGGGCCGTGATGGGGCCGAGCTTGCGCAGTTCCTCGCCGGCCCAGATCGGGGCGTTCTCCGAAGTCTTCTGGGTAGGCGGATAGATGATGTAGGTCAAAAGCGGCGTGGCCAGAAAAAGGATGATGCCAACAGGCAGGAAGCTCATGAACCACTGGGTCCAGCCGAGCTGCACATGGGCGGTCTTTTCCACCAGGGACTGGGCCAGGACGTTGGGGGCCAAGCCGGTTAAAAACATCGACGAGGTGACGCAGGTCGTGGCCAGGGCCGTCCACATGATGTAGGCGCCGAGGCCCCGGGGATTGTTTTCCGGCGTGGAACCATAAAGCGGCGGAATATTCTTGATGATGGGGAAGATGGTGCCGCCGCTACGGGCCGTGTTGGACGGCATGAACGGCGCCAGGATCAAATCGGCCAGGGCCACGGCATAGCCCAGGCCCAGGGTCTTCTTGCCCATGGCCTTGATCAGTGTCAGGCCGAGCCGCTTGCCGAGCCCGGTCTTTTCATAGCCCAGGGCGAACATGAAGGCGGCGAAGATGAGCCAGACCGTGCCGTTGGAAAAGCCTGACAAACACCACTTGATGGCGTCTCCTGCCGAGGGCGCCTTGCCCGGGGTCAGGGGCACGAGCCGTAAAACGGAAGCCAGGGTGACGCCGATCAGGCCGATCAGCGCCGGGGGAACGGGTTCCAGGACCAGACCCAGGACCACGGCCGCGAACACGGCGAAATAGGTCCAGGTCGCCGACGACAGACCTTCGGGAGCGGGCAGCAGCCAGATGATGAGGCCGAGCAGCACCGGAGCCAGGAACTTGGAGAAGCGTTGCATGGAGGACTCCTCGGGGTACGGGTTGGGGGAAGCCGGTCCACGGCCGGCCGTCCTGGATACAGTGCCGGGCGCCATGACGCCGCCGCCACGCCCGGCAGGAGCAGCCTTCGTGACGCAGAAAGCAGGATAGGTGCCAGTGCGGTTACAACTGCCCTATTCTGCTTATTTTAAACGGAAATATGTCAGGGTGGCGCACGAAAAACGCCGCCAACCCTCATAACCCAAGTTATGACGGTTGGCGGCGTTTTTTTCAAAACACTTCCCATTCCATCCGCTTAGAGCATAGAACTCCCGGTTATGTCCATGCCCTAGGTTATGGGGGTTTGGGCGGCCGCGTGCTTGAGGCGTTTGCTGAGCGCCGGTTGGGAGATGCCGAGCAGGCGCGCGGCCAGGGTCTGGTTGCCGCCGGAGCGGGCCAGGGCCTCATCCACCAGGAACCGGGCCGCCTCGGCAAAGGTGGGCAACTGCGCGAAGGCGGCAAAGGGATTGGGCGGCGGCGCGGCCGGACAAGGCTGGACCCGGCCCATGGCGGAAAGAAAGCTCTTCATGGACAGCATGCGCCCGGTGTGCAGGCTCACGGCGTCAAAAACCATGGCGCGCAGTTCCCGGATGTTGCCGGGAAAGGCGTAGGTGGCCAAACAACCGGCCAGTTCGGGCGGTGGCGTGGGCCGGGACTTGCCCATGGACGCGGCCGCCTCGTCCAGAAAATGCGTCAACAGCGGCTCGATATCCTCCTGGCGCTCGCGCAAGGCCGGGATGTGCACGTGGTGGGTGCGCAGCCGGAAATAGAGATCGCGCCGGAACCGGCCGGCGGCCTCGTCGGCGGCCAAATCGCGGTGGGTGGCCACGATGACCCGGGCGCGCAGCCGCTTGGGCTGGTCACTGCCCAGGGCATAATATTCGCCCTCCTGAAGCAGGCGTAACAGCTTCACCTGGGAGGCGACGGACAGATCGCCGATCTCGTCGAGAAACAGCGTCCCGCCGGCCGCTTCCTCGATCATGCCTTTGCGCGGGGCTTCGGCCCCGGTGTAGGCCCCCCGAACATGGCCGAACAAGGTGTCCGCGAACACCGTATCGTCGAGTCCGGCCACATTGACGGCCACCAGGGGACCGTGCCGGCCGCTTACGGCATGGGCGGCCCGGACGAGGTTCTCCTTGCCGACGCCGGATTCGCCGGTGATGAGCAGGGGCTGGGGGCTCGGGGCCACGGCCTCGATATAGGCAAACACCGAAAGCATGGCCCGGGACCGGGTGACAATGCCGGCAAAGGCCTCGGGATGGGCCGGTCCGCCGGCCACGAGCCGGCTTTTGACGGCCCGGTTCTCGTCGCGCAGTTCGAGCATGCGGATGGCCCGCAGCACGCCGCCGACAATGCGGTCCTCCTCGTCGGTCTTGGCGTAGTAATCGAAGGCCCCGAGCTTCATGCAGCGCACGGCCGTGTCGAGCTGGCTCACGCCGCTTACGATAATGCAGGCCACGTCCGGATGGCGTTCGGCCAGGGCGGCCAGAAGCTCCTCGCCGGACAGGCCGGGCATGGTCAGATCGAGCAGCACCAGGCCGATGCCGCCTTTTTCCAGAAGCGGCAGGACATCGCGGCTTTCCTGACACAGGAACGTGTTGGTGATGCCGGCCGCGGATTCGAGGGTGAGGGACAGGGAACGCAGCCAAGCCGGCTCGTCGTCCACGAGCAGGATGCCGAAAGCGGGAGTCAGGGCGGCGGTGGTCACGCGGACGGGTCCTCCTGGGGCACGGGCAGTTCCAGACAGGCGACGGTCCCCTGGCCCTGGACGGATTCGAAGGTCAGGGTCCCGCCGTGTTCCTTGAGAATGCCGGCGGAAACGGACAGGCCGAGCCCGGTGCCGCCCGTGTCGCGCTTGGTGGTGAAAAAGGGATCGGTGAGATGGGGCAGATGCTCGGGCGCGATGCCCACGCCCTCGTCGCGCACGCACAAGACCACCTTGCCGGCCGCGGCGTCGTGATGGGTGGTAATTTCGATCACCCGGTTCTTGTCGGGCAGGGCCTGGCAGGCGTTGAGCACCAGATTGACCACCACCTGCTCGATGCGCTGGGAATTGCCCCAGACCAGGGGCAGGTCGTCCTCGTAGCGGGCACTGAAGTGGTCCGTGTGCTTGCGGATGGTGGCCTCGACCAGACGCACGGCCTTGCGCGAGGCGTCGTTCACGTCGATGAGCACCTTGCCCGCCCCTTCCTCCCGACGGGCGAAATCCTTGAGGTCGTTGACGATGCGTTTGATGCGCAGCGCCCCGTCCTGCATCTCCTCCAGCATGCGCGGTACTTCCTGGCGCATGCGACTGTACGTGATGCCACCCAGGGTGAACTCCCCTTCCTGCTCCGCCACGGCGTCGAGCAGGCGGGCCACATCGGTCTGGACCTTGCGCAGAATGGGGATATTGAGCAAAATGAGGCCATTGGGGTTATTGACCTCATGGGCCACGCCCGAGACCAGGGTCCCCAGCGCGGCCATTTTGTCGGCCTGGACCAGCTGGCGCTGGTTGCGGGACAGTTCGTCCAAAGCCTGGGTCAGGGATTGGGTGCGCTGGGCGACCTGCCGGCGCAGAAAATACGTCCAGAGCATGGACCCGCCAAGCAGGGCCAAAAGCGGCGTGACCACCGCCCCCACATAGGCGGCGATGGTCTGCCATTTGAGCCGGACGTTTTCGAGCACGCCAAGCCATTTGTCGTGGATGGCCTGGTAGCGGCCGGTCTCGCGCAGGATGGCCAGGCCTTCGCTGAACCGGGCGAGCAAGGCCTCGTTGCCCTTTTTCACGGCATAGCCGTAGCGCACCGTGGCCACGGTGCGAGCCACGGGCTGGATGTTGTCGAGCTTGTTTTCGCGGATGATGTAGCTGCCGGGCAGGATAGCCACCACGGCGTAGTCGCCCTGGCCCGAGGCCAGAAGCCGCAACCCGTCGGCCGGGGTGTCGGAAAAGATCAGGTCCTTGGCAAAGCCCTTGGCGGCCAGGGTATCGTGCATGTAGCCGCCCCGATGCACGATGACCTTTTTGCCGGCCAGTTCGTCGAGACTCGACACGGGCAAGGTGTCGCGCCGAGCGAAAATAGCGTGGTTGACGATGGTATGGGGCGCGAAATCCAGGACCCGGGCCCGTTCGTCGGAATAGGTCATGCCCTCCAGGATATCCAGGCCGCCGTCCATGAGCGCCTGGCGTTCGCCGGCCCAGCCCCCCAGGCGAAATTCCACCTGCATGCCCATGACCTCGGCCACGGCCCGGGTCAGATCGACGTTGAAGCCGGCCGGCTGGCCGTCCTTGTCCAGGAATTCATAGGGCGGGTAATCGCGATCGCCGCCGACCCGGACCGGGCGCAAAATGCCGGGAATCTCCCGGGTGGTCACCACGACATCAGAGGCCCTGGCCACGACCACGCCAGCCCAGACGAGCCCCCCGAGGACCATGCCCGCCATAAAAACAAAGCGTAGCAAATTCCCTCGCATGACGCATGCATTGCCGCGTTTCCGAGGATTCGTCAATCAGCTCCGCACGCCTGGCGAAACGGCAGGCTGTCCCGGCCGAGCAATCGCTCCCCCCTCGGCGCGGGCTACGGAAACCGGCCTACGACACAGGGCCCACGACAGGCTTGACGAGCCTCCCCTCAGCAGGTATGAAGTCCGTCCATCTCATTGCCAGCGTAGCTCAGTTGGTAGAGCAGCTGATTCGTAATCAGCAGGTCGGGAGTTCGAGTCTCCCTGCTGGCTCCATTAAGAAAATAGAAGGGTTACAGGTGGAATTTAGTCCCACCTGTGACCCTTCATTTTTGTCCCAAAACCGATCTGGTCCCGGAATAGTCCCGGAAAGGAAAAAATACCTGGTACTCCCTTGAGGGTTGACCATTGTCTTTTGGCAATACCAGCCCCTTCGGGAGTAGCCTTCTGGCTGGTCCGCTTGGTGGCAATCGGTGCGGTCATGATCCGAGGAATCCTCGGCTGTGTGAGCGGCAGTGGCAAACTGACCCAGGTCGGCAATTGAGATTTGACCCACCCTTCCTGAAACGTGGTCTGATCCGTCAGGTTCAGGCCCATGATTACGAGGGAACGGTGGATGGAGATCCAAATTCTCCGACGACAGGGCAAGGGAATCCGGGAGATCGTCAAGCTGACGGGGCACTCCAGGAACACGGTGCGCAAATATCTCCGCGATGGCCAGGTAGAGCCGCAGCCGGCATTGCGCGTGAAACGGGCAAGCAAACTCGATCCGTTCAAAGCGTACATCGCCGGACGGATCAAGGCGGCCAAACCGGACAGATTGCCTGCCAATGTCCTGCTGCGGGAGATCGTGGCAATGGGCTACACGGGGCGCGAACGCATTCTTCGAGCATTTATTGCCAAGCTGTGCCAGAAGCCACCCGAGGAGCCGATCGTCCGCTTTGAAACGTCTCCCGGCAGGCAGGCTCAGGTCGACTGGTGCGTTTTCAGACGCGGCCAGCGATCACTTTCGGCCTTCGTCATGACCCTCGGCTATAGCCGGTTCACGTATGTCGAGTTCGTCACCGACGAACGCTTCGAGACCCTGCGGGCCTGCCATGAGCATGCCTTTGCCGCCATCGGCGGCGTGCCACGCGAAGTGCTTTACGACAACATGCGTACCGTCGTCGTCGAGCGAAACGCCCATGGCCAGGGCAAGCACCGCTTCCATCCCGGTCTTTGGGACGCGGCCAAGCACTTCGGCTTCGTGCCACGGTTGTGCGCACCGTATCGGGCACAGACCAAGGGCAAGGTGGAACGCTTCATCGGCTATCTGCGCCGCAGTTTTTACGTCCCCCTGGCCAGCCGGCTTGCCGGATCGGGATTGGTGCTTGATGCCGCCACGGCCAATGCCGAGGTCTGGCGTTGGCTTCGCGACGTGGCCAACGTCCGGGAGCATGCCACCACAGGCCAGCGTCCGATCGACCTCCTGGAGCAGGAAACGCCCGAACTGCTGCCACTGCCGGTGCGCCAGACCGTCCAGACGCCAGCATCGAAGCCTCTGGCCAAGACGGCATGGCCAACGGAGATGTTGCAACGCCCGCCGGCCTTTTACGAAAGCCTGCTGGCGCCGGAGGTGCGGCCATGAGCGAATTGCGCCATGAACGGATCGCACGGCTTTGCGAGCAGCTTCGCCTGGTGGCCGTCACCAGCCAGTATGCCTCCCTGGCCGATGAAGCAGTCCAACGCGAGGCCAGCCTGGCAGAATTCCTCGAGAATGTGCTGCGCTCGGAACTCGATGTGCGCCAGAGCCGCTCCAGGCACACCCTGACCAAGCTGGCCGGTTTCCCCGGCATCAAGACCCTTGATGGCTACGATTTCGATTTCGCGGTCGGCGCGCCGCGCCAACACCTGCTCGAACTGGGTGGGCTGGCCTTTGTCGAGCGTCGCGAAAACGTGATCCTGCTTGGCCCAAGCGGCACCGGCAAAACCCACCTGGCCATTGCTCTCGGCTATCTGGCGGCTCAGGCCGGTCAAAAGGTCCGCTTCACGACCGCCGCCGATCTTATGCTGCTGCTCGAGAGCGCCCATCGCCAGGGCAGAGCCAAGGAATTCATCAAGCGTGGCATCCTGAGCCCGAAACTGCTGATCATCGACGAGATCGGCTACCTGCCGTTTTCCGACCAGCAGGCCAGCCTGTTCTTCCAGGTGGTCGCCAAACGCTACGAGCAAGGTTCGCTCATCCTGACGTCAAACCTGAGCTTCGGACAGTGGGAACAGGCCTTCGGCGGCAACACCGCACTGACTTCGGCCATGCTCGACCGGCTGCTGCACCATGCCCATGTGATTCAGATCAGGGGGGAGAGCTACCGACTCAAAGACAAACGGAAAGCAGGAGTTATTGGGCAAGAACTGCCTTCACAAAAACTCGAAGGCTAAGGCTGGTGGGTCAATTCCAACTTGCCGAAACAAACCCAAGGTGGGTCACTTTTAAGCTGCCGTTGACACGGCTGGAGCCCGCCCACCCTATTCGTAAGGGCAAGGGGGGCCTCCCGCGCATCCTCTCGCTGGCCGCCGAGCGGACCAAGGTCTGGTACGACCATCCTAAAAAATGTCCATTGCTTCTGACCCAAGGTAACCGCAAGACCCGGAGCGAACGCCGCGAGGCCTGCCTCGTGGTCTTGGAAACGCTGCTCTCCCACCTCGATCTTGCATCCCTGTGCCTTGGCGTCCCGACTCTGGCCAATGGATTCATCGACATCGATATGAAAGTCATTGTCCGGGATTCCGGTCTCGGCCAGCGCCGTTGTGAGCGTGCCATCAGGCAGCTCAAAGAGGCCGGCTTCATGGCAGTGACTCAGCCGAGGGGGCTGAGCGACGAAGGCCGGTACTTCGGCTGTCGGGCCATCCGGGTCATGACCACGGCCTTTTTTGAATGGCTGGACTTGGGGCCGATGCTGCGGCGAGAACGGGCCAGGGCCTCGGAGACGCTTCGCCGCAAGGCGCGTAAGGCCAACCGCAAGCTGGCGGATTTCATGCGGCGCGTGGTGTCCGGCTTTCGGACCTCGTTCAAGCATGGTCAGGTGGGTAAATCCAGGGAGCGGCGCATCGCCTTATGGAACACCACCTGGGCAAGCCATGCCCAGGCTGGGCTGGACGCCCGGGAAGCCCAGCGGCGAACGAACGAGACCCTTGGCTACCCACTAGGGTACAGCCCAGGGTTGGAGCAGTAGCCCAAGCGCCGCCTGGCGAGCCTCAAATCTCCTCAAGACTTTCTTCATTTCCTTTTCAGCGCAATGATCCCCCACTTGGTGTGAACTATTTTCCTCTTGGATTGCCTGAAGAAGCCCGTTCGGCGCTTTCTTGGCCAACTTCCCTCTGCCAGGCCGTCGGTGCTTGAAATAAGTGTCGTCAGGTTGCCTCACATGTGTCGGGCATAAATCCCAACAGGCAAAAATAAAAAAAGCCATTCACATGGAGTTTCTTTAGACTTTGATTTTTATAAACAGGAAATTAATCTTTATTTTTCAACCCATGACATTTTGATTGATTCTATCCATTTGTTATTCAATTTAAGATAATGGTATTTTAGCATTATATTGTTGCTTATTGATGATAGTATATGCCTTAATGTTTGTGTATTGAGTTGTGTCCAAAGTAATGCAATGAAGTGGTACGGCCTAGGAAAGCATTCAATAAATATAGTACGGAATAACGGCGTCGGAAGGCAGGACAGGTGAAGTAGGCCCACTTTCAGTGCTCCTCTTCACGTCCTGCCCTGCGGGGCTTCGGCTTATTCGCCTGCGGCTCAACGCAAATGCCAGTGAGGAGACGGACACCATGCCTTCAAAAAAGACCGTACTGAAGACCTATTTGACTCCAGAGGAATATGAAAAAATCATAGAAAGCGCCGACAAGGCTAGTATGTCTCTTTCCGCTTTCGCCAAGCGCGTCTGCCTTGGGCAGCCAGTCCCAAGCCTGGAGAACCAGAAAGCCCGCCGTGAGCTGCTCAGGATCAATGCCGACCTCGGCAGGCTTGGAGGCCTTTTCAAGCTGTGTCTTTCCGATAAGGAGGGGGCTCGTCAGGCGATGCATCAAGAAGTCAGGCGCGTGCTTCGTGAAATCGAAGCCCGGCAACGGGAACTCAAGGCCGCTGTGGCCAGGATTTGACATGGTCACGAGGACGCAGTGATGATCAGTCGACGAATCACCAGAAAACCTGAAAACGACAATTACCGCCGTTTGGCCAACTACATCGCCGACGCCAGCCGTGACGGCGAAAAATGTCTTCTGACTTGGTGCACCGGGTGCTGGTCTGACGACGATTATGGACTGGCCATCCAGGAGGTCGCCGATACCCAAACTCTCAACACCAGGACTTTGAAGGAAAAGACCTATCATCTCATCGTAAGTTTTCGGCCTGAAGACGAAGCCAGGTTGACTACTGCTACGCTGAAGGAAATTGAGTCCGAACTCGCCAAGGCTCTGGGCTTCGAGGAACATCAACGGCATTGCGGGGTCCACAAAAACACGGCCAACCTGCACATGCACGTGGCCTACAACATGATTCACCCGGAGAAGCTGACCCGACACGATCCTTTTCGGGACTACCACACCCGGGACCGCATTTGCCGTGAGCTGGAGAAGCGTTTCGGTCTAACCGTAGATAACGGTCGTGACCAGGAGAGATCACAGGGCCGGCCGCGTCTTGGCAATAGAGCCGCTACCGTTGAAGCCCATACCGGTCAGCAATCCTTCGAGGGATATGCCACGGGACATCGTATCGACATTCTGGCCAGCCTGGAGCGAGCAGGAGATTGGCAGGCACTGCACCGCACCCTGGCCCTACTTGGCTTGGAGATAAAGCCCCACGGAAATGGCCTCATAATCAAAAATCGGCATGGCAAGCAGGCGATCAAGGCTAGTCGCCTCGACCGAAGCTTGGCCAAAGGGAAGCTTGAAAAACGTTTTGGCCCTTTCCTACCGCCCGACGCAGCTATGGGCAACTTGCCGTCCCAGGAGCGCTATCAGGCAAAACCTTTGCATCGTGACCCAGCGCGTGGAAATCTATTTGCCGAGTACCAAGTCGGGATTGCTTGGCGAAAGGCAGCGCTCGCAGCCATTAAGGATCAGGAACAGGCCCGCAAGAATGAGATTGCGCGAATATGGGAGTGCAAGCGCCACGAGATTGCATATATGGCCCTGACTAGGCGGGACCGATTCACACTGCTCAAGTTGACGCGGCAGCATGAGGCTCAGGCCCGGAGTGGAGTTTTCCGAGAAGTGGCCGCTACAAAGCAGAAGGTGTTCGAAGCCGTTCCCTATGCCTCATGGAACACTTTCCTACGTTGGCAGGCTGCCGGGGGCAATGAGATGGCGCTGGCTATACTCCGCTCCATGAAGAATGTTGTCGAACCTGAGCAGAGAGATACGCCGGAGACTCCAATGCAGACAGACAAAGGCGTATCAGGGAAGACATGGCAAGCGCGCAGGAGGTCAATATCCGATGGTTCAATGTTCAAGGCGGAAGAAAAGAGGCGTGCTCTTTTATCTGTGACCCGTATGCGTCAACTTGAAGCTCAGGAAGCGACTCTGGCCAGCCCTACCATGTCCCTCCCACTTCAACAAGGCTTCACCTACGACATTGACAGCGAGGGTACGGTCCTCTTCGTCTTGGCAAACGGCAGCTTGATTCGAGACGTTGGAGATGCTGTGCTTTTTAGCGTTCACGATGACACTGCCAGGAAAGTTGCAATACGGTTGGCCGGAATCAAATGGGGAAAGTGTTTTTCTATTGATAGTAATAAGTTGCAGAGAATCAACCAATGTCGAGACAGGAAGCTAGATGTACAGTCGTGGGTGTATAGGCTTATCTGAAGACATTCCAGTTCCTTGGCTTAATAAGTGCTAAGGATGATTTTGGCTCTATTCGCGTTAATCATTGACGAGCAGGTTTTGCGGCTGCTTGCAACCAAGCGACCGGCGTGAGGACAGGTTTTGGTTTCTCAAACATGCGCCGCCATCCAAGGTAGTTTGGAAGATACTTCGTGGCGACGCCGTTAAATGGCGACATCCAATTCTTAAGACGGCTATGATAGCCGTTAACGTTCTGAATGTGGAAGATAGGATTGCGTTCATGGACATGCTTGGTTGCAGGGATGACTTTACAAGGGATATGCCCTTCGCACGCGAATCCCCAAAGCGCATTCCCCCCATCGATGCAAAGGATGTTTTCTTTACTGATCCTTTTACCGAGCACGACTTTGATCGATTTCTTGGACTGATCAGGCAGAACAGCATCAACGATGCCACCCGCACGATCTCGCGCAACCAAAACAGGGATTTGCTCACTGGACAGGCCGCGCTTTGTTGCTTTTCCACCTCTTTTTCTTGCTTTTCGCGGAATATTACGAGACCCCTTGTGCGATTCAAGAAAATAGGTCTCGTCAGCTTCAGTTATCCCTTCAAGTCGCTCAGCAACATCCCCTTTCATGGCCTTAAGAAAACGATGTCGCCACCGAAATGCCGTCGAGATACACGAATTGCACTTCTTCGCAGTGTCTTTCACCGTCAGGCCGTCCTTCAGGGCTGCTGCCATTTTAAGCCACTCGTCCTTCTTGCGGAGATGGGCAAGAGGTGTTCCAGTCAAAGCATTGAAGGATTTTCCGCAATCAAAACAGCGCATACGCTGAAGACCGCTTTGTCTTCCCCATTTTTTAACATTGCTAGATTTGCAATACAGGCACTCTCCCTTCGCAAGAATCCGGTTGTCGAGGAGCATGGCAACCTTCTCGAAGTCGTTATTCTCATCGAGAACCTTTATAAAAGTTGCGCGTTGTTCGTCTGTAAGGTCGTCAATCAGTGCAAGCAATGCCTGGAATGCTGTATTTTCCATACTACCTCCGTACAGGAGCAGTATGGTACATGACTACAATAGTGTCAACTGCTAACGCGAATAGAGCCATGATTTTTAAAAAAGCTCCCTTTGTTATTACCTATCTGCCTTTACTGGGAATTGTCGGGAGGGATCAGAAAAAATATCGTTACTTGGATTGCGACACCAATAATAACAAATAGATATGGCAAAAAATTGGTGCTCATCATTTGTTAATCCTTGTCCAGAGATAAGCGCTTAATAAAAGGACACATCCCCCCGTCACTGTCCCAGGCCAATACCCTTGGACCACTGATATTGTTAAGCTTCCTACACCAATCCATCCGATCCATTGTGCAATTTTGCTTCGCATGGTCTCTCCCGAAAAGGATCAAGAGGATATATATACCATAAGCATCTATGTCAAAATTAACAAGATAAATTTATATGTAGAATGAACTCTTGCCCTGCCACAGAATTCAGTCGTTCAGACTATTGACTCTAATTTTAAAAAATATTATTTAATTCATGAAGATTTAAATTAAATTAAGGATACCAAAAATGAAATCCTTGAGCATCCTTTTCAAGGCACTTGCTGATGATGGGCGCTTCCGAGTGCTCAACCTGTTGCTTTCCCGTGATCTTTGCGTCGGTGGGCTCGCACGCGAATTGAGTATGAGTGAGCCGACGGTTTCGCAGCACCTCAAAAAACTCCGGGAATGTGGCCTCGTGACGGGGGAAAAACGAGGATATTGGACGCACTATTCAGTCAATATCGATGTCTTGTTGAAAACTGCTGATGCGTTAAAAAATTTGGCTGAAATAAAACGTTCAGATGTTGGTGGTTGTTCTCGTGATTCATCAGAGTGCCATTGTTGTTGCTCTCAGCCAATTGGGAATGGTCTTCTGAATGACCTTTGGATTTATCAAAATAGAAAAAGTAATGACAAATAACAATTCAAGAGACATTCATTTGTTTACTTTATTTGTAAATTTTTTCCGCCTTGGGCTCACTGCATTTGGTGGTCCAGCGATGATTCCTTTTGTGAGGAATATGGCAATATCAAAAATGCACTGGGTAGACGAACATGATTTCAGAATCGGTTTAGCAATTTGCCAAGCAATCCCTGGTGCAACAGTGATGCAACTCGCAGGATATGTCGGATTGCGTGTTAGAGGTGTTACAGGTGCTATAGCAGCTTTTTGCGGATTTGGACTTCCGGCGTTTCTTCTGATCTCAATATTGTCTGCTGTCTATTTTAAGTTTTACAATTTACCATTAATTCTATCGTTGTTCTCAGGTTTAAAGGTAATCGTTCTTGCAATCCTTCTTAGTGCTTCGATTGATTTCGTTAGAAAATATATTCATGCAATACCGGATAAATTTGTATCGCTTGGAGCGGCACTTGCGTTTTTGGCGAATGTTCACCCTGTAACGGTTATCCTCATCGCCGCGACCATTGGTGTAATTTGTTTTAGGCGTGATGCTGGTATTGTTGTGCCAAATAGCTGCCAACGGCTGAACACTAAAGCTCTTAAGATGATGATTTTTCTAACGTTATTGTTCCCGGTTGTGCTCATTGCATTATGGTTATTCCAAAGAAATTTATATCATCTTGCAGTGCTGATGATGGGTGTGGATGTGCTAGCCTTCGGAGGTGGTTTTGCTGCGTTACCGGTCATGCTTCACGAAGTCGTCGTCCGAATGGGCTGGTTGACGCAACGGGTATTTATGGATGGCATCGCATTGGGCCAGATAACTCCCGGACCGATTGTAATCACGGCTGCTTTTGTTGGTTACGGCCTTGCGGGTTTGGCAGGGGCTCTTACCGGTGCAATCGCCATTTTTTCGCCTTCATTTTTGATGATGATTTGGAGCGTTCCCTTTTGCGATCGGCTTCTTGGTTCACAATATTTTCGTCGCGGTTTGCGTGCGAGCTTGGCAACCCTTGCCGGGCTAATGGTCGCGGTCACGGCATCTTTTGTGTTGTCTATGGCCTGGACTCCTCGATCCGTGGTCCTGGGAACTGCTGCCTTCATCGCGCTTCGGCGTCAAATTGATGTGCTTTGGGTGGTAGTTATCGGCGCTTTCATATCGGTGATCAGTTTTTGATATTTTTGGGAAACTGCCAACTTTCTATACAGAACACTGCCAAATTTTGTTTGCATTGGTTGTATATTTTACACCAGATGCTACTATGGAATGACAACATGCTGATATTTTTTTGATAATCAGTTGGCACATAAGTTGCTGATAAGTAGTGATTCTATCTGACCGCATGAGGCATCTATGAAAAAACCGTTAACTTTTTTATATAAAAGTAGAGTAGTTAGGTTTTTGCAGTGCATTGCACTAATTTTTTATTTGGTATTGATATGGTTTTCAATTGGAGTAGTTCCCCCTCAGGGTGTTAACTCTAAACTATTCGCTCAAAATAATATTGCTACATTAATCATATGGGGTGTATGGCTTCCGTTTTTACTAGTTTCCGTCGCCTTTTTAGGACGGATTTGGTGTGCGTTGTGTCCTCTTGAATTGATTGGAAGGATTGGAAGTTGGCTTGGATATAAATTTATAAAAGGGAAAATGGTTTTACCGAAAATATTTAATACCGGAATAGCTGGTGTATTAATATATGCCGCGTTGCTGTTCATGGTGCTTTCTTGGCGTTTCCCTACTGTGCCGGCTAACGTGGCGACGTTATTAGTATTTCTTTTGATTTGTTCGTTTATTTTGAGTTTTCTATTTGGAAGCAGAGCATTTTGCAATATATTTTGCCCAGCTTCGATTCTACTAAGGGTTTCTGGACGTCGTGGAATGCTTAGAATTAGGCAAGAATCTGCTAAGATATGTAAGGATTGTAAATTAAAAAATTGCGTTGCACTAGATGCTTGCCCAAGTAAATTAAATCCAAAAAAATTATCTGATTCTTCACTTTGTACATTGTGCGGAGACTGCGTAGAATCGTGCGCTGGAATAAATATAATTCCTTACATCAGAAAAATGCCAGCTGTCCCATTCGATTCATGGAGAGATTACGGTTGGCCTGTTACTGTATTTGCTTTTTTTATTACGGGCTACTGTGTAGATGAAATATTCCACAATTGGGAAGCAGCAAAAAGCTATTATATGTTTTTGCCATCGTTCTTAAAACAATTTTTTGATACAAAGCTAATTCAAGGTGCAATTATTGGCACATGGGCAATGGTCGTTGTCCCAGGAGTTATTTGGTTTTCATTTATTTTGTTCAAACGTTTACTTAAAATAGGAGATAATAATAAAGTATTTTTGCATAAATTATCTCTGCCTGTTATTACGATACTAACTGCAGAGCAGCTTACGCGTGCTTTTACAAAGTTTTCGCATTGGATACCAAGCTTGAATAATGCATGGAGGGATTTTTTGTCGAGAATAAACGACAACACATTGCCGCAGTTTGAGCTATCTATAACATTCCCTGCATTTTTTAAGGATGTTGAAAAAACAAATCTGTTTTCAAGTGAAGTTATACTTATTTATTCAATTGTTGTAGTTTCAATTTTTAGTTATTTTTCGCTTAAAGAAGCAAAAAAACTCTGCGTGGGGCGCAATGCGTACATGCGTATCGTTGCTGGCTTTGCTTTTGCTTGTGGAGTTCTTATCTTATATCCTAAACTTAAAGCAGTCTTCTGGTAGGCAGCCAAACTTAGCAGTATTTATCGTTATATGAGCTTGTCTATTTTTTAATTTTTTCTTTATTTTTCGATAGTCTGTCATTATGAACCATAAATATGAGGATATGAGCAGTGAAGAACTCATGTCATATGTTTCAGGATGGGATAAATCTGCTTTGACAGTACTAATTGATCGCCATAAGAATAGCGTATTTTCATGCATATATAGATTTGTCAGAAATAAAGATGAAGCTCATGACTTAGCCCAGGAAGTATTCTTACGGGTCTGGCGTTTTGCTCATAAATATCAACCAACATCAAGCTTTACGACTTGGCTCTACACACTCACTGCCAACGTTTGCAAGACAGAAGTCCAATCAAGCTGGCGTCGTCATATAAAACTGCTTGGTTCTCTCTGGCCTTCCGCTGATGCTGCGAATGATACGTGCCCTGAACCGTTGGATAGCGCTCCATCCCCAGAGGATGCGGCCATCGAGAGCGAACGGCAGCGTTTGGTTCATACCGCTATCCAGTCTCTTCCCGGCAAACAGCGCCTCGCCTTGGTCCTCAGTCGCTATGAAGGTCTCTCCTACCAGGAGATCGCAACCGTTTTGGACTGCTCGGTTTCCTCCGTGGAAGCCCTTCTGGTCAGAGCCAAGGACAGTCTTCGAAAAAAAATGTCCGCCCATCAAAAATAAACCGCAGGTTTTTCCTTTTTCGCCAGTTTAACTGAATATGACGGCGGATGAGCCAGAAGCCCGAATCGAAATCCTATATTCGGTGCCAACGGCTACAGTCTCCGCGTAATGCTTTCCCATTGTGAGAAGGCCTAGGCATTTAGTCTACTATCTGACTAACCATTTGAGGTACCATTCTTATGCACCGGCCCAAGAAAAAGTATTTGATTATGGTTGCCGCTCTTGCGGGAGCGCTCATTCTGGCCAAGCTAAGCATTTTTTCGCCGGTTGACGTTAAAGTGACCAGACTTGAGAGCCGTGACCTAACGGCTCAAGTGTATGGTAATGGCACTGTTGAGGCCAAAGTGGTTGTTGGAATATCCAGCAAAATTACCGGAAAAATTGTCGAAATCCATGCCGACCAAGGTGACACTGTAAAACAAGGGATGCTTTTGGCCAAACTGGAAAACGACGATTTGTCCGAACAGGTGCGGCAAGCCGAGGCCACAGTGCTCAAGGCTCGGGCAACCCAGAGCGTGGAAACAGCCACGTTGCAAAAGGCCCTGGCAAATGTGGAGTTGGCGAAAAAAAACGCCCAGCGCTTCGAACACCTTTTGGAAAAAGACTTCGTTCCCAGGAAAGATACTGAGGAGCTTCAGGTCGCCTACCAAGTGGCGAAAGAGGAAGTCAGTCGCTCAAAGGCCTCCTTGGAATCGGCACGGATGGATGAAAAGCAGGGTGTGGCCAGTCAAAAATATGCTCAGGCGAAGCTCGCGGATGCCCGGATTTATGCTCCCTGTGACGGATTAATACTTTCTCGGGACTTGGAATTGGGGGCCATCATCACCCCTGGGCAGACGGTGTTTCAATTCACTGATCCGAAGACGGTATGGATCAAGTCCAATGTCGATGAGTCGCAAATGCGGGGCGTGCGGGTTGGAAACCGGGCTGTAATAACATTGCGAAGCGCCCCTGGGGAGCAGTTTCCTGGGCGAGTTGCCCGAATTGGCCGTCAAAGTGATCGTGTCACCGAGGAATCCGAGGTTGATGTGTCCTTTGAACCTCCCCTTGAACATTTCCGATTGGGGGAACAGGCCGACGTGTTCATTGTGACCAATGCGAAAAAGAGCGTCCCATCACTTCCTGCGGCGGCACTTATCTCCAGGGGTAAAGCGCGCGGAGTTTGGGTTTTCAAGGACGGTCGGCTTCACTTCAAGGCCGTTGAGACAGGCATAGAGGATCGGCGAGAATTTGTTGAGGTACGAAGCGGCGTTGAGGGTGGTGAGCAGGTCGTGATGGCACCACCACAGGTCATGAAGGCGTTTGAAGATGGGCAGCGGGCCAAGGTGGCGCAATGAATCTGGCCGTGCGCGACATACGCTACAACAAGGGGCGTTTTATCCTGACCTCCCTGGGGCTGGGGCTGCTCATCGGTGTGGTGATGAGCATGGGGGGGATATATCGAGGTTTATTCGCCGACGCCATGTCCATCAGCGAGGCCACCGGGGCCGACATCTGGGTGGTGCAGCAGGATACCAACGGCCCCTTTGCTGAAAATTCTCGGGTTCCGGAAGACCTGAAGTACCGCATATCCGCTGTCCCCGGCGTGACGGAGGCTTCGCCCCTGTCCTTTCAGACCATCCAGGTGGACCGCCAGGGCAAGTTGTTTCGGTTTTTTCTGGTTGGATACGACCTGCAAGGCATTGGAGGCCCTCCCGTTCTCCTGGCTGGCCGGGGCATCCGGCAGAAGCATTATGAGATGGTGGTGGCCCAGGGCATGCAAATGAAGATCGGGGAGACAATCCATCTCGGTCTTCACGATTACACGGTGGTCGGCATGACGGGTAAGATGGTATCCTCGGGCGGTGACCCCGTTGCCTACGTCAGTCTGGCCGATGCCCAGGATATCCAGTTCAAAAAGGACAATGACGCTATCCGCAATGACCGGGCAAGAAACGCCGCGAGTTTGAGTAGCATCAAGACACTTTCTCCATCTCAGGCTGACGCCATAAGCTCTGTCTTAGATGGCATCACTACATCCACCCACGTGGTGAACACCGTGGTGGCCCGGATAGCCCCGAGCGCGAATTTGGGAACGGTGCAGGAACGCATCGGCCGTTGGAATCACTACCGCGCCATGTCCGACGAGGAGCAGACCAGAATTCTGACCATGGGGCTCATTGAGAAAGCGCGAATGCAACTGGGACTGTTTCGGATCATTCTGTTGGTCATATCAGCGGTCATCATTTCGCTTATCATTTACACGTCGACCATCGACAAAATCAGGGTCATCGCCACGCTGAAGCTCATAGGCTCACCAAACGGAGTGATCGTAGGCATGATTCTGGAACAATCCCTGTTCATGGGGGGACTGGCCTATGGCATCGGGTACGCCCTGATTTCGTTCACCTATGAAAGATTTCCGCGACGCATCGTCCTGGATTCTTCCGATCTCCAGTGGCTCTTCGTCCTCATCCTGGTGATCTGCACGATTTCAAGCCTAGTTGGCATCCGCAAAGCCATGCGAGTCGAGCCGGCGGAAGCGCTGGGGGGGTAGCGTATGTACGCAGTGGAAATCGAAAACCTGACAAAAATTTACGGCAAGGGAGATACTGAGGTGACGGCCATTGCCGATGCCTCCTTCCAGGTCGCACCCGGAGAACTGGTGGCCATTCTCGGCCCATCCGGGTCCGGGAAAACGACGCTTCTGACCGCCATCGGGCTCATTAACGAACCCACTCGGGGCAAGGTGGTCATTGACGGAACGATGGTGGCCGACAGCGGTTGGGTGCCGGGCCAGGATCTTAAGCGCATTCGGCGGGAGAAACTCGGGTTCATCTTTCAGTCACATAACCTGATTCCCTTTTTGACTGCCATGGAAAACGTCATGGTGGCGCTTGAAATCAATCGCATCACGCGGAAAGAAGCCAAAGAACGAGCTTCAGAGTTACTGTCTGCCCTCAACCTTGGACACCGTCTCAATAACTACCCAACGGCCTTGTCAGGTGGCGAGTCACAACGAGTGGCCATTGCACGGGCGCTGGCCAACAGGCCCAAGGTAATCTTGGCTGATGAACCAACCGCTGCTCTTGATACGGAAAATGGCCACAATGTTATGGCGCTCCTCAAAAAACTAGCCGTGGAGAACCGGTCCGCCATTTTGGTGGTTACTCATGACCACCGCATGGTGGAGGGGTTCGACAGGATATTTGAAGTTCGTGACGGACATATAGTCAACAATATTAATTGATAATTGTCTAATAATGTGGTGTTTGCTTGTGTCATACAGTTATAATGTCGTACGGAGAGATTATGATTGCACAGCGCATTCGAGTTAATTGCCTGTATTGCTTCATGGTCACGATTACGCTGACAGGTGTTGGATTCATCGTTGTTCAGCAGTTTGTAGGTGAAGATTTGCTGTCATCTTTATTAGAATTTGATGCTTCATCGTCGTATGCAAGGCTTGGAATAGGTTTTTCCCCTATAGCTGTATTGCTTCTGACCTGGAGAACCTGGATGGCTTTGCGCTATCGCCCATGCCCACCATGTTCTGATGATGTCTTGCCAACAGTTACTGTTGTCATACCAGCTTACAATGAAGGCCGCCAAGTGTATGATACGATTTGTTCCGTTATGGCCAGCGACTATCCATCCGAAAAAATCCAAGTATTTTGTGTTGATGATGGATCGAAAGACGACACTTGGCAATGGATGCGGGCCGCTGCCGGAACATTTTCAGGTCGGTTGCATTTGTTGCGGCAGCCGAAAAACCTTGGGAAACGTCACGCCTTATTAGCGGGTTTTCGACAGGCACAAGGTGAGGTCTTCGTCACTATTGACTCTGATTCATTGATCCTTCCAGATACATTGCGCCATTTGGTCAGCCCTCTGGCTACTTCGCCACATGTTGGGGCCGTAGCCGGCAATGTGCGTGTGCTCAATGTGCAGGAGGGCTCTATCCCCAAGATGCTCGACGTGTCCTTCACGCTATCGTTTGACTTTCTACGCCGGGGGCAAGGCGTCTACGGAGGTGTCCTTTGCACTCCTGGCGCGCTTTCTGCCTACCGTAGCGCGGCCATTGCCCCGGTCATCGAGGAGTGGGCCGGCCAAACCTTCATGGGGAATCCCGCTGGTATTGGGGAGGATCGAGCACTTTCCAATATTATCCTGGGCCAAGGATTACGAGTGGTCTATCAGAAGGACGCCGTGGTGCTGACCACTATGCCAACCTCATATCGGATGCTTTCCCGAATGTTTCTGCGTTGGGCTCGTAGTAATGTCCGTGAATGCTTGGTTATGCTTATGTTCCTCTTCCGTCGTTTCCGTGACGGCGACACAGGGGCCGGTTGGGTCCGCCTATCAGGTCTTATGGAACTGGTCCTTTTACCTATGACCGAGATACTTAAAGTCGGGTGTCTCTTCGGACTATTCTTTCATCCCCTTTCAGCCGTGCGAGCACTCACCCTCGGTGGTTTTGTTGCAGCGGCTCTCCCCGCTGTTGTTTACCAATTCCGTCGTCCGGGGTTATTTGGCATTGGGTGGGCCGTGGCGTATTCATTTTTTTGGGTGTCCTGCCTCTCCTGGATATCCATGTGGGGGCTATTTTCAGCCGCTCGCTCAGGCTGGCTGACAAGAACCCTGGCCAGCAATTCTTCTTTATCCGATCTAACCCGCCCCAAATGTCCAAATGGTATCTTGTCCCTCATGCCCAAACATAATTTTCAAAAAACACGACTTTCTGAGAGAACAACCGCAGTTTTTTTCGATCACGTCAGTTTAATTGGTTATGACGACGTTCATCCGACTCAATCAAATGGAGGAAAGCCATGAAAAGGCTCGCGGCTTCCCGAAATGATTGCGCCTCGATTCGCAAGAAACTTTCAGCGTTTGCGGATGGGGAGGTGTCCTCCGATTGGCGCTTGAAGATCGAATCGCATCTGGAGACCTGCCCGGACTGCCGGCAAGCGTTGGCAGATCTGCGACGCCTTTGGCTGGAGCTTGATGATCCCACGCCGGTCCAGACGCGCCCAGGATTCACACTGGAGGTCCTGCGGAAGATAGTGGAAGAAGCACAACCAGGGCGCTTTGAGTGGTTTCGTTCCTTGTCACGTTTGTTTCCCGTACCGGCCACTGTGGCGATGGTGGCCCTGGTGGGAATGCTGCTTGGAGGATGGATGGGGCATTCCCTGATTGACGGAACCGCGAATCCTTTGGGGGCAACCATAGCCGGAACGGCAGCACAGTCAGCAACAATTGAAGCTTTGGATGTTTTTGCGCCAACTCCAAAGGGTTCCCTTGCACATGACTATTTGATGTTAGCAGGAGATACCACGCAGGTGACACAATGAAGAATAAAATTTTGATTTCACTGCTTACGGCTTCTTTGGCTATGAATCTTGGAGTGGCCACTATGTACAGTCAAAAACTGTTTCAAACAAGAAATATTCTCAGTCAAAAAACTTGTCCGTTTTCTTCTGATGATAGCCAATTGTATAAACTTCTTAAGCTCAATCCGGAACAGCTTGATGCCATAAAATTGATTGCCGCTGATTTTCATCAAAACATTGGAAACCTGTCGAGTGAAGTTCAGGAAAAGCGTACCGTCATGATGGTGATGATGGAGCAGGATGACATCGATTTGGGTAAAGTCGATGCAGCGAGACATGGCATATGGTCACTTCAGTCAAAAATTCAACAAACTGTTTTTGAACATATACTCCAGATGAAAAAGATACTGACTCCTGAGCAGCGAAAGATATTTTTTCAGACCATGCGTCAAAGCTTTGTCCAACAAAGTCTCAATTGTAGCCAGTAAAGAGCTGGGGAGGCGATAATCCATGCGATTTTCCTATGTCTGGCGGGAGATTTACCTACGAAGGAGACGACATCTCACCGCAATTTTTGGACTGAGCGTGGGAGTGGCTCTTCTGGTCGGTCTCCAGGTCCTGGCCGGGGCGTACAAGGAAGCGGCGCGGATGCCGCTTAAGGAAATCGGAGCCGACATCAGCATTCAACGCTCCGGCGATGTCCCCCAAGAACTGCAAGGGGCGGTATTTCCATGCTCCGCAGTGACCATCCGTCGCCAGGAAGTGGAGCAAATCCGCCAGATGCCTGGAGTCCGTGCCGTCGGTCAGGCGCTCTTGATGTGGGTCTTTGATAAGGATCAGTTCGCCATGGTGATGGGGCTTGATCCAACAAATCCCTTGGGACCTGGAAAGCTTCGAAATTTTGTCACCAAAGGTCGGTTCCTTGACGGGGATGGTCCCCAGGCTCTGGTTGATGCAACCTACGCCCGGGACCGACAACTCGACGTGGGCGGCGTGGTGACGATCCTGGACAAACCGTATCCGATCGTTGGGCTTGTCGATGCGTCACGCGCCTCCAAGATCGCCGTGGCCAATGTCTATCTGCCACTGGCGCAAGCACAAATGGTGGCCGAGGCTTCGCCCCAGGTCCAGGGTGTCTCTCCTTTTGACACCGAGGATGTGAACCTGGTTTTCATCATGGCGGATCAAGAGGTGATTCCCGATCTGGCCGCCGCGCTCAAAAAACTCCTGGGGGATAAGACCGCAGTCGCTACCCCGGAGTCGTTCTTGCGACAGCTTGGCAATCTCTTCGCCCTCTCCGACAAGTTCGCTGCGGCGACCTCGCTTATCGTGATGGTCGTGGCCTTCCTGATGGTTTTCAAAACGATTGCCGGTGGCATCCAGGAGCGAGCCAGGGAGATCGGCGTACTCAAATGCCTGGGCTGGACCAACGGGAACATCATCGGGCAGCTTTTGGCGGAATCGATGACCCAATGCTTCCTGGCCGGTCTCCTTGGCCTTGGTATCGCCTGGATGGTGTGTTTCGTCCTGAGTTTCCAGCAGGTGAATATCCCTATCCCCTGGGAGATGAGCCCTACGCCGCATTTTCTTCCTGGTGGCGGGGAACCGGTGTTTAAAACGGTGGCGCTCCCTGCCAACCTTTCCTGGTCCATTTCCGCTTTCGCTCTGGTCCTTTCCCTCCTGGTCGGTGCCATCACCAGTATTCTGTGCATCGGGCGCATAACCCGGATCAAACCTTCAGAGGTTCTTCGCCATGAATGATCACATCCTGTCCGCTACGGATATCAAGAAGACCTTCGGAACCGTCGAGGTGGTAAAAGGCGTGTCCCTTGTCTTGGAGGCTGGGGAGTTCGTGAGTCTGGTCGGAAAATCAGGCAGCGGCAAGACAACGCTCCTGTCCCTGGTCTCCGGGTTGGATCGTCCGACTTCAGGGCAGGTCACCCTTTGCGGCAAGGACATTGTCACCGCCTCGGAAAACGAACTGGCGCTTTTCCGTCGGGCCAATATCGGGTTCATCTTCCAATCGTTCCAGCTGATCCCGACGCTTTCTGCCTGGGAAAATGTCGCGGTTCCCCTGTTTCCGGAAAAAATGAGGGAAGAGGACAGGCGGGAACGGGCTGTGGCACTGCTTGGGCAAATGCAGTTGGAACATCGCCTGGATCATTTGCCCGGTGCCCTGTCGGGAGGCGAAAAGCAGCGGGTGGCCATAGCCCGCGCCCTTATCAACAATCCCAAGATCATTTTCGCCGACGAACCGACCGGCAACCTGGATTCACAAACGGGTGAAGCCATTATGCGGATACTGGAAACGCTCCATAAGGAACACGGGATGACCATCCTGATGGTGACCCATGATCTGGAATTATCCAAAACAGCCGACCGCGTGCTTCGCATGCAGGATGGGGAGATGCTGTCATGAACAAAGTCGTTGTCACTCTGGCCATGGTGCTGTCCCTGCTGTTGCCTGGACTGGCCAAGGCAGCCGATCCGGTGGTGGTCGATGTCCTTTTCATGGATCATGGTCCCCTGCGACCAACACTGTACTCGCTGAAGGAACTCTTTTCCAAATATGGGGACAAGCTCTCTGTCCGTTGGCATGATTTCGAAAGTCGGGAAGGGGAAGATTTTATGGCCAAAATGGGTGTCACGCGCCATGTCCCTCTTGTTATCTGGATCAACGGAAAGGAGACCATGGACATTGACGGCACATCGTGCACCTTTTCCGGTTTCCCCAGCGGAGCGGGGCCAGCCATGTTTCAGGGAAAGTGGACGCTTGAGCTCCTGACCAAGGCGCTTGATGTGGTCACGAAGCAGAATTGAAGCGAGGCCATCGGCATGCGCTATTCCTACATTGTTCATGAATTGCGGCACAGGTCGCACCGAACGCTCATCAACATCCTGGGCATTGCCGTCGGGGTCGGACTCTTTGTGTCCATCAATGCGGTCTCTGCCGGTTATCAGAAAGCGGTCAGTCTCCCCTTCGAAAATCTGGGTGCTGATCTGGTCGTGCAGCGCGCTGAAAAGAACCGGCAGCTCGGTCAAGGGACCCTGTCCATGCGGGGCATCAAGCTGCCTTTTTCCAATCAGGTCATATCCGCTGAGGAGTTTGAAGCTTTGCGCACGGTGGATGGTGTTGCAGCCGCTTCCGGGACCCTTCTACTCTGGGAGTTTGTCTCGGGAGGATTTCGAACGATCATGGGGTTGGATGCCACCCAGCCCGATCTGGGGCCTGTGCACCTGACGCAGTGGATAAGCCTAGGCCATGCGCCGCAGCAGGCAGGCGAGGCGCTGGTGGAGAAACACTTCGCCAAGTTTCGCGGCATCCACCTGGGCGATTCCCTGGATATCGGGGGCAAGCCTTTCTCCGTCGTCGGCATGCTGGAGATACGCGAAGGAGCGCAGGTTGCTGCGTCGAATATCTACCTGCGGCTTGCCGATGCCCAGTCGCTGCTTCCCGAGGCGCAGGACCCGATCAACGTGGTTTACTTGCGGCTGCGTGATCCCGCCATGCAAGGGGTCGTACAGCAGAAAGTCCTTGCCGCTTTTCCTGGGCTGTCGGCCAGCAGTTCCGATAGTTTTCTGGAACTGATGGGCGGTGTTTCGGTGATCACCGGCAAGTTCTCCGTCGTGGCCTCGCTGGTTGCCTTGGTAGGAGCGATTCTGCTCATCCTCAAATCGATGCTGGCCAGTCTCGGGGAGCGTCTTCCCGAAATCGGGGTGCTCAAGGCGGTCGGTTGGACAGGGAAGGATGTCCAGGAGCAGCTTCTGGGTGAAGCCATGGTCCAATGTCTGCTCGGCGGGTTGATCGGCATAGGGCTCGGGTATCTTGGAGCCTATTGCATCGGGACACTTTCCATTCCGATGAATACAGCCTGGGAACTCAACCCGGTCCCTGCGTCGGCGAAGATCGGTGAGTTGGCCAACCAGGCAATCCGGTTGCCGATTCAGCTTTCGTGGATATTGGTGACAACAGCCCTGTCCTGTTCGATTGTCACAGGCCTTATTGCAACGCTTCTGCTGGGGAAAGTCGCCACAAGGATGCGACCCGCTGATATTTTGAACAAGCTATAGTTTGGGTGTTATCGTTTTGACAATTAAACACAAAGCCCACTACATCCATATTTTTATGGAGAGTGGGCTTTGATTGTTAATAGTTGATGATTTTATCAGCGATCTTTACCTGCTCGTAGAGGGTCTTCATGTTCGAAAGTTTGACGTGCTCGCTTTCGTCCACACCGTGGACGATCATGCACTTCCCTCAGGCGGCGAGCAGTCCATCACTGAGAGCAAATAGCTTTGTTTCTTCAGCAATCGGAAATTGTTCCGATTCCCCATCATAGAGATCGACACCTGGGCCATTCAAAAAGATCGTGACCTCTTCACCTGCGTTTAACAGAAAATTGCCGAATCGAACAGCATTCCATTTGATTTCAGGGGTGTTGCTCGAAAGAATGATAAGGATTTGCATTTCCGATGCCTCCAGCTATATATAATTGAAATTTCCTATAGCTTGGACACGGCAGGGAGGCAAGTGATTGTGGAGATGTTGTGGCTAATATGCTGATTTGTAAGAAATAAGACGGGGCAACGCTTGCGCATCGCCCCGCCCAGGTGTGAAATCAGCGCCCGCTGAATCACGCTTTTAATATATGGCGTGACTCTGTTTTTGTCAACGCTTTTCGGTTGGATCGTTTAGGAAATTTATTAATAATAACAAAGTGTTATCGAACAACAAAAACAGAGCATTTCGCATGGGAAACGATCTTTAAGGCAACACTCCCGAGGAGGAATCTGTTTAAGCCCTTTTTCCCTCTGCTTCCAACGACCATTACGTCGACAGGATTATTTTCCGCATACTCTAAGATCGCGTCCGCAGGAGATTGCCCTTCAAGTATCTTGTATTTAGCCGTAATTTTTTGCGCTGTGCAATACTCTTTTGCCGTATCGATAGTTTTTGTTGACAATGCAAGAAGTTCTTTGTGGACAACTTCGTAATCAAATATCTCCTCAAGACCCAAAGCATTTCAGCAATGGTAATGACTGTTAAATTTCCTCCTTCATTTTTAACGATACTAACAGCTCGTTCAAGAGCCTTGAAAGAATTCGGAGAAGATTCTATGGCAACGAGCACTTCCATGACATCCTCCGTATGATTTGTATATTGTTGAAAGTCGGAAGGGTGAAGCTCAGGAAAGCCACACCCTTCCATAGGGCCCCGATCAATCAGTGTTCGGCCAACTCCCTATTCTTCAAATCGATTCCGATAAGATGCATCGCAATGTCGGCAAGAAGACCGAATGTCAGCCCAACCAGCGGGATGATAATGATTGTTAAAATGGTAAAGTACAGGTGGCTTTCATTGTAAAGTGAAGCCCACAATGCCATTATCCCTGTAAGGTTTCTTGTGTCGGCAACGAGGACAATTGGCGAAGCGTCCCCACCCCCTGCAGCCATCACAATTGAGGGAAAAAGTATGCAGACAACAAAACTGACACACAATTGCGAGTACCTAAACATGATTGGTTCTCCTGTTATTGACTCCTGTTGTTATAGCGTTGATAAGTTCAAATCCTGGGGTCATGTATGAAAATCTATGCCATATAATGCCCCTCCTTTGCCGCACATGTATGGTCTATATTTTGATCCATTCGCGACGCAATGCATTGTCAAGAATGACGCCAACTAAGAATGCAACGCCCATATGCCACATTGCAAATCCGGCAACAGTAAGCATCACGTAAACATCTGATTTTTTGGTTCCAATGTCTCTGATGGAAAGGGCCAGTTCTGTGCCTGCAAAAAATAAAATAACTCCAAGGATGGATGTCGGAAAGACTTTGAAAATGATCGCTATGGAATCACTCAGGAATAACGCCATTGCAATGACAATTGATCCGAGGATGACCAATGATCCTCCCGTCCTGGCTCCAAACCGAACGTGTCCGGCCATGCCTCCTGCCCCGTGACACATGGGAACGCCACCAAAAAGCGGTGCAATCAAATTCATGATGCCTGTCGAGATGCTGATTTTTTTCTCGGTGACCGGTCTGTCCGGGAACAACTCATTGTTTTCCGCAACAATTGCCACGACACCATTCCCAAGGGTCAATGGTATCTGAGGCAGAGTAAAAAGCATTGTTCCCGTCAGCACATCGTCCCAGGACATATGCTGAAGGCTAAATTCTGGTAATCGCAAATTAAAATGTATATTCGAAAGTTCAGAAAATAGTTCTGGACTCATGATAAATGCCGCAACGACCCCCAGCATGAGGAGCGCGAACATCGCAGGGATTTTCGGATTGTTCAAAAGAGCAAATGTCACAACGAGTGCAATGCCCGCTAACACTGGTGTACTCACCATGCGATGGACGCCTTCGACAATGAATGCCATCCCGAGACCGAGCATGATGCCACGGACAACCGGTTTTGTAGCTAACTTAGCAATGACACCGATTGTCCCGGTTAACCCTATGATCATCCAAAAAATACCGGTTGTTAAACCTGACCCAAAGAGAGCAGCCGGTGTGATACCACCTGCTATTGCCGCCGCTCCGATAGCTTTCATGGGTTGAATAGGAATAGGTGTCTTATAGTAAAGTCCGGAAACAATTTTTGAAATCCCGAACATGAATAAAAGACCAAGGGGATCAACTCCAACGATTGTTATGTACGCAACTATAAATGGTATTAATGTGCCGATATCACCAAAAGCTCCAGCCCATTCCATGTGTCCGTATACATTTTTTTGATGTATACTTCCTGCTGAATGTGTCGACGATGCTGAGTCACCTGGCATAAATCTCTCCTCTTGTAAAACAGCTAGAAAACAATTCGATATAACAATTTACCTAAAATATTTTTCTATCATATTCTTTGTCTCAATATCTGCTTTCATTTCACAGTTGCATATAAAATATTCACCATCTTTGTCTTTTTGTTTTAAACATATCTTGCATTTTGAGTTTGACCTCAATAATTCTACTGCTTTTGCTTTTTCTCCGCGTTCAATATTTTGTAGAACCAACTCAATATTTTGAAAGTTACACATAATCCCTCCCCAGTGTCAGCCTGTGATTAGGGGTGTGTGAAAATATATTTAAATATAAGCAGGTTACCTTGGTGGCTATCACTCTTGACTCACACGAAAATTATAATTTACGTGTGAGTTGATTTGATTAAAATCGATTCCCACCCTCTTGTCAAGTGGTTCGCGATGGTTCCCTCTGATTTGGTCTTGATCTACCGGTAGCCTTGAAAATTTTGCAATAAATTCGAGACTTACACCATATTTATCCGGTCATGTGACGGATTTGCTTTCCCAGTAATTTTCGACATTCGCCGACTCCCGCAACGAGGTAGGATCGTTATTGATATAACTATATAAAATTATATTTATCTACTGTTCACGTTTGTTTGACTTCTCCGAGCGAATTCTTGCAAACTCCGAGAGCAGATGAACCTTGACATGCTCCAAATCATGAGCACCGTGAAGATCATTGAAGTCCGTCAGTCCTTGCCCTCTCTCCTGGTCAGAAAACGATGGCGCAATAATATGTCCCTGGATGCTCTTGGCCGCAAGAAAGGCTTTTTCCACCCCAACGTTAGTTGAGAGACCATGGTCGTTATCCGCCAGGATGATGATCGGGGCGTCAGGATACTTCTCGCGTAGCGCCACGGAGACCGGTTCCAGATTGCCAGCGTCAAAAGCGGCCACCACCGGCTTGCCCGTGGCCAGGTGCACGCTGGCGGCCGTGGCGTAGCCCTCGGCGATGAGGATCACGTCCTTGCCGAGGGTTCCCTCGGGATCGATGGGAAAAAAGGTTCCCTTCTTGCGGCTTCCGGCCTCGAATTGCTTCCCGTCCTGAGAAATCGTCTGGAGAGTATGGATGAAACCGGCTGTGTCATACCCCGGCACCAGCAAATTCCCGTTCTCGTCCTCCCGAACGCCGATACCCGGCACACCTTTCTTGACCAGATAGGCCTGCTCCGGGGTGGCCTCCTTGGCATTGATGAACTTGGCGTATGCCCGTTTAGAGGCCTTCTCCTGTTGCGCCCGGCGCTCAAGCGCCTGCTGGGCACGGCGCTTTTCCGCCTCGGCCCTAAGCGCTGCCTTCTGCTCGTCAGAGAGGACGTGCCCGGTCGCTTTCCAGTTGGTCTTCTCGCCGGTCTTATGGTTCTGGATGAACCCGGCCGGGATGCCGTCCAGGTAGCCCACATAGGCACCGTCGAGTTTGCCCGCCGCCCCGTCCAGGAGCGGCGTCCGGTGAATCTTTCCATCCATGACCGGTTCTTGGCCGCCAAGGTCCAGGCCAGCAGCCTTCAGCGCCAGGGCAAATTCGACCTGTGACGGCATGGCGGGGGCGGCCTCCGGCGTTTTCTCCGGCAACCAGGCTTTGAGTTTGGCCATGTCCGCACCCACGGGGGCGTACCAGAGCTTGGCCTCGGGATTCCATCTGGCCCCGGCGGCCTTGGCGCGTTCCTTCTCCCGATAGGGCACAGCCAGGAAGACCTTCTGGTCGGCTGGCTCCCTGACGGTCTCCTGGTCTGAATTCTGGCCAGCCAACGGCGCGCGGGCGGCAGCAACCTCCTCTTCACGCCCTTCGGCCAGCTCCTGACGCTGTTCCTGCTTTTGTTCCATGGCGATGACGTAGTGTTTGATTCGTTCGGCATCCCGACAGGCCCGGACGATCTCGAAGGGATCCTTCTCCAGGGCCTTGATCCAGGAACCCACATAGGCCAGATGCTGGCCCGGATCGTGCCCGATGCCCAGGTCCTGGCCGAGCATCCAGGAGGCGATCTCCGCCCGCAGTTCCTCCCGGGCATAGACTTCGGAGCCGAATGGCCCGAACTCCCGGGCCAAGCGCGAGGCATGGCCGGTCCAGTGGCCGAGCTCGTGCAGGGCCGTGGCATAGTAAGTGTCCCGCCCCATGAAGTGGTCTTTGGGCGGCAGGCAGATCTCGTCCGTGCCCAGGCTGTAGAAGGCTCGGTTGCGCTGGTTGTGCTTGATGACCGCGCCGGAGTTGCCGAGAATAGCCTCGGCTTTTTCGTTCGGGTCCCAGGGCGGCACCAGAACCGATCTGTCCAAAGGCGGAATCTCGCCGGCAAGCTGGCTCACGTGGAAGACTGACGAAAAGCGGACGATAGGCCGGGTCAGCTCAACCTTCTCCATGACCTGGTTGCCCTCATCGTCCAGGACCGGCTTCCCATCGTCGTCCCGGGCCGGTTCCTCCTTGGAGAATTGCCAGTAGACGATGGTCTCGGCTTTCTCCCCCTTCCTGACCCGACACTCCTGGGTGTTGGCCTGGCGCAGCGTCATCCAGCGAGGGTCGTCGAAGCCGTAGCGAGAGAGCATCACCCGGTTGATGCCACTGTAGACCGATCCGGACACCGGATTCATGGGCGCAAGCACCTCGCCGGGCTGCCAGGGCTTTTGCCAGGGGGCCACGCCGCGCTTCAGGTCCTCGATGATCTTCTCGGCAAACTCCTCATGGAAGGGTTTGCGGGTTTTCTTGTCATCGGCCATGGCCAGCCTCCACCGCGTCCCCGTCCGGATCGTCCAGGTCATCGAGGCCAACGGCCGTTTCCTCGAAAGCGCCCATGAAGTCCGCTACGTCGGGATCGACCGGGATGCCGAGGTCAGGGAGTTCCGTGGCCTGGGCGTCCACCACTGTGGCCGCAGCCATGAGACGGTTCTTGTCCATGTCATTCTCCTTTGGGGGCGATAAGGAAGACGGGTTCGACCTTGCGCAGGCTGGCCATGGGGACCAACCCGAAATAACGGCTGTCGAAGCCACCGGGATGCCGGTCGGAGAGCACCAGTGCCAGGCCTACCGGAATCGTCCGCGATCCGAAGTTTTCGGCCTCGGGCATGGGCCGGCCATGACTGTCTCGGGATAGCGCCCGGCTTTGGGGGCACAACTGGCCATTGATCGCGATGCCGTCTTGGCCGATTTCAAGATGGTCACCCGGCATGCCGGCGACGCGCTTGACCAGGGGCTCCAGGCCATTGGGGCAAGAACCGGGCCGGAGATAGTTCCGCTTCAGGGCCAGGGTGGCGGAAGACCCATCCTCCAGACAGATGCTAACCAGATCGCCGCGCTGTGGAACCCCAGGAACAAGGAGGTAGAAGCCTCTTGGCATCGAGGCCGTGGCGTTGACCCGCAGGCCGAAGACCCAAAAGAGGCCCAAGGCAGCCAACGTCAGGCTACATACGCTCAAGATAACTTTCATACCCCTTGCCCTTGTCCGGCTGATTTGCGGCAGGATTGTGCTCAGGCTCGCCAACCAAGGATATGGTGATTTCGCGGCAGAGGGAGTCCGAGACCAGAGGCGCTTCGATACGCGCCCGGCGCGAGAAGACAGGGTCCAGGAAATACAGAATCTGACGGCCGTAGATGGGCGGCCGGCCGGCGCAGAAAATCAGCATGTCGCCCGGAGCGACGACCTTGCCCGTGGCATCTTTCTGGGGACTGGGCAGGCGCATGCACTCGTCTTCGGTCAAAAGCGGTCGGGCGGTTTCCGAGACGCTCACCGAGGCGTTCTTGAGCGAGCCGCTACGGGAGCCTGAAAGCGAGGTTTTCTTCTCCACCACCGTGGTCTTGCCGGTCATGGCGGAAAGCACCTGGGCGGTCTCGATGGTGTTGGGGGCGTAGGCCATGCGGATGTGACAGTTGGCCATAAGCCCGTTGTCCTTGCCGTAGATGGCGCTTAACTGCACGATATCCTGGACGATGAAATAGCCCTTGATACCGTAGCCAGCCATGTAGGCGATGGCCCGTTCGATGCTGTCGAGGCGGCCCAGGGCGGTGAATTCATCCAGAAGCAGCAGGAGTCGATGCTTCGGGGCCTCACCTTCGGCCTTCTCGCCGAAGTCCATGCGGGCCGTGGCCCGGCTTAAAAGGAGGTTCACGACGATGCGAATGAGTGGGCGCAGACGGTCGATGTCCGCCGGGCTGATGACCAGATAGAGGCTGACGGGCTTTTCATGGTGCATGAGATCGGCCAACCGGAAATCCGAGCGGCCGATATTCCGGGCCACCACCGGGTCTCGGTAGAGCGCCAAGTTGGCCACGGCCGTGGAGACCACTCCGGAGAGTTCGTTGTCGGCCTTGTTTAAAATCTCCCGGGCGGCCGAGGCGATGAAGGCGTGCAGGTCCTGCCCCTGGTGTCCGTCAGGAAAAACCGTATCCAACAAGACGGCATGATCCGTGTCCAGCATTTCTTGGAACAGTTCGCGGACTCCCCGGTGGGCGTCGGCCAACGTGCGGGAGAGGTCAAAGAGCGTTGCCGTGCGCTGCTCCTTGTGCCTGACCATGACCATGCAGTGCAGCAGCGTCCCGCCGAGAAAGGCGAAGGCCGCCTTGTTCCAATAGTCGGCCAGCCCCTTGCCTTGTGGGTCCAGGATCATGCCGACGAGATTCTGGGCGTCGGGAATGGCGTGGATGGTCTCCAGGCGAATTTCTTCCAGAGGATTGAAGCAGGCTGATGCGCCCGTGGCATCGGAGGGATCGAACTTGAGCACCTTGTGCCCGATGGATTTTCGGTACCCGGCGGTAAGGCTCCAGTTCTCACCTTTGATGTCGAAGATGACGGCGGAATCTGGCCAAGAAAGCAGCGTGGGCAGGATAAGGCCCACGCCCTTACCGGACCTAGTCGGCGCGAAACACAGGATGTGCTCCGGCCCGCTATGACGCAGATAGCGCTGTACGGATGCCGGCTTCCCGCCAAGGGCACGCCCCAGGGCGGGGAGACCGCGAAAGGTCTTGATCCAGCCCCCGACATAGACGCCCTGGCCGCCAAGGAGTCCCATGGCCCTGATATCGGCCTCATCGGCCCAACGGGCCGAGCCGTGCAGGTCATCGCGGCCATCGCTTAAGCGCATCCGACCGAGCCACAATCCGAGAATCATAAGCTGGGGCAAGATAAAAATAGCCTGGGCAATGGCCAGTGACTTCTGGACGTGACCCTGCCGGTCCGCAATCCGCTCTTGCCAGTCGAAGATCTTCCAGGGGGCATACCAAGAAGTTCCGAAGGCTTTGGCCAGAGGAGTCCCCAGGGCGGACTGGAAACCATACAGGGAGGCCACGCGTTGGGTGGCGACAGACATGGCGATCACGGCCAGGGCGGCCACGAAGACGAGATACGGCCAACGGGAACGGCACTGCCGTCTGGCCTTCCCGAGGCCGTAGGGGCGGTCAGCAGACACCGTCACTCCCCTTGGGCTTTATTGGCGGCCTGAGTCTCCTCCTTGACGCGACCGCATGGAGCCGTTCTATACTTGTTTCCGAGGAAGCAATGCGATGAAAATGTTGACCTATAAGGGCTATCAGGGCCGGTGCGAGTATGACCACGGCGCAGGCATATTTCACGGCGAGGTCATGCATCTGGCGGATGTCATCACCTTCCAGGGACGTACCCACGATGAGCTTAAAGGGGCCTTGGCGGATTCCATCGAGGACTACCTGGCGTTCTGCGCCCTGAAGGGAAGAACGCCTGAAACGCCTCCGCAGGCCGGGAGTGCCAACGACAGATGACCGCATGCGCAGCTTACCGAAGCGGCACATACGGGGCCTTCATGACCATGTCCTTGGTCACGATGATGTTGAACTGGTAGCCGGGCCGGATTTCGAGCGTCGGCTTGATGTTGAGATTTTTCTCCAGAAGCTTGGTGGTGGTCTGGCCGAGCTGGCTGGCCAGAGCCGAGGCCATCTCGTCCTGCATCGAGGGCACGCCACTTGAAGTGTTCCCCTTCACGTTAAGGGAGTCCATGGCGAAGGCATTGCCGCCGGAAATAAGCGACATGAGCACGGCGGAGCCGAAAATGCGCCAATAGTGATTGTTCACCTCGTCGTTGAACCCTGCATACCCGCTCATGTCCGCGCCGGGCATGGCTCCCAGGGTGATCGCCGAGCCGTCCGGGAAGATGATGCGGTTCCAGGCCACGAGCACCCGCGACTGACCGTAGATGACCCGGGAGTCGTAGACTCCGAACAATTTGGATCCCTGGGGGACGATCAGATAGCGGCCCGTGGCCGTGTCGAAGACGTTCTGGCTGACCTGGGCGATGATCGAGCCCGGCAGATCGGAATTGATGCCCGTGATCATGACGCCGGGGATGACCGTGCCGGTTTTGACTTCAAAGGGCTGACCGGGCGTGCGCGTGCCAGGCAGCGTCCATTCCTTGTCCGCTGCCCCTTGCTGCCTGGCGCGAGAGAAAAACGCCTCCTTGTCCTTGTCGGCCGCCGGATTGTAGTCGCCGGGAGCGAGCCCGGCGAGATTCGCCGCCACCCCCTTTGCCCCGTCCCCTGTCTCCTGCTGCCGGCCCTCCGGGGCGTCCGTTCCTGGTTTCGCTTGTGCTGTCGCCTGCCGTGTCTGCTCCCCTTTCTTGGCGCTCAAGGGAGAAGACAGGGCGCTGAGCTGGGCTTGCAGCTTGTAGCGGCGAAGTTGCTCCTGTTCCCGCCGCCAGGCTTCGGCTTGGTCGTTTTTCTTCGGGGCGACGACCACAATTGGCTTTTGGGGGTCAAGAATCGCCGGGCTTTTCTCCTTGGAAGGCGACGTCGCCAGTCCCGGGCCGGCATCCACAGGCAGTAACGGCTTGTCGGCGGCCGCATCCGCCGTCAGCCTCGCATCGTCCTTTTTGCGGTGTGCGGAGAAGTTGACCGAATAGATCAGAACCGCCGCCAGGATGAAGCCGACAAGGAGGACCAGGAGGAGCGGTTTCTTGCTCATCCTGGCCACGGACAGACCGGCGGCTCCCGGCGGCGTGAATTCGTTGGGGCTGTTGTCGGACATGGTATTTCCGAGCCTTGCGGGAGACTATTGTGGGAGCGCCTTGCCCTCCGGGGGATTCCCGGATTCCGATGCTTCCCCCTTCTCAGGCAAAGCGGTCTGCACCATGCCGCCGTCGGGTTTGGTCTCGGGACCAAGGGAGTAGACCCTGGAGAAGGAAAAGCCGTCGGAGGCTTTGACGTTGAGGTACCAGACGCCGGGCTCGTCCTTGATGGCGTCGAGGGTGTAGGCCACGGCCAGGACGCCCGAGCCGCCGGCCGCTTCCAGGCGGAAGCCGCGTTCCCGCAACCGACTTTCCAGAGCCGCATTGAAATGCCCGCTCTTGGAGAGCTCCAGGTGCAAGGCTGTCCTGCCCGGAGGGTATGCATCCGCGAGCTTGCCCGCCGCGTCCTCGGCAATGACCGCTTCCTGCTTCGGTGTGACCCCCTCGGCGCTAAACGACCCCATGTGCCGGGGCGCACAACTCGCCAGAAGAAGCCCCAGACAAAGAGAGATAAGGTAGATGCGCATCAGCTTTTCTCCCGTGTGATTTCGATTTTCTCCTGATCGCCGCCCACGCCGACAATGAGCAGGACCCGGTCGAAGAGACCGTCCATGACCATGGTCCGCTCCTTCACCCGGTAATTGACCAGCACGTTGCCCGAGGCTTTGCGTACAAGCAGGATCGGCATTTCCCCGGTGACCGTGGACTCGGGAAGGCGGATGAAGGTTTGCTTGCCGTCGTCGTAGACCTGGGTGGGTTTCCAGGCAGCCCGGCCCTTGAGGGCGTAGCCGAAGTTCAGCCTGCTCAAATCCATGTCCCGGCCGCCGACCGAGGCCGTGCTCCACAGTTTTTCCCTGGCGTCCTTGGCGGCCTGTTCCTTGAAGTGGCGGACATGGTCTTCTTGGTAGGTGAAACCGACATATGGGGTATGCCCAGAACGCTCCGAGACCAGCCGCAGGTGGTAGACCCGACGGTTGGTGGTGACCACGGCGGAGGTTTCCAGTCCCGCATCCACCGGCTTGATGAGCAGATGCACGGTTTCGTTTTCGCCCGAGCCGGATTTGCTCACATCCACCAGCCACCGGGCCGAGTCGCCGACCACGACCTCGTTGAGGGTTTCGCCGGGCTGCAATTCCACGTCGCAGACCTGAAACGGCGAGGCGATGACCGTGGGCAGGCTCGCGCCGTGCACGTAGAGCACGCGGCCGTTGCCGTCGCGACTTGGGGTCACGGATTTGGCCGCCCAATCCTGGGCCAACTCCAGGGCCTTGCGTTCCTTGGCCGTGAGCTTGACCGGCTTGTCGCTGATGTAATCGGGCATGGGCGGAAGCGGCCCAGGCGTCTCAACGCCTGCCTCGCCGTTTTCCGGCAGTTGGCGTTCCAGAGGCACGTCCATGGTCTTTCGCGCCTCATCCAAAGTGATCTTGTCCTTCCCGTCCTGGGCCAAAGCCGATTGCCCGTGAAGGCACAGCAACAAGGCCAAAAGCAGTATCTTCCCGCGCATCCGTTTTTCCTCCCTCTCCATGCGGTTATTTGTCCGAACTGCCACCGAGCACCCTGGAAAACGACAGCCCGTTGATGGCGATGCCGCCTGGGTTTTGCATCACCTGGGCATCGGTGGCCGGAGGTTGGAGCTGCACGGTCAAGGTGGCCTCGAAGGTCTGAGGATCGACAAGCACGGCCCCGGTGTGGCCGCGCACGGTCTCGGTCCATTCGACCCGCCAGGAGTCCTGGCTGACCGGCAGCGGCAAGCCTTTGATGGAAACCTGGACCAGCTTGCCTTCCTTGGCCCGATCAAAGGGATTGTTGGTCGCGTACCACTGGCGCATTTGGCCCTTGGCCGAACCGGCCATGAAGAAGGACAGGCGTTCGACCATCTTTTTTTGCAGGTCCAGGTCAGCGGTCACGGTGCGCCAATTCATGATCACGTTGGCCAATTCCGCCTGGATCAGGCGCTTCGGGGCCGGCGAGGCCAGATCGGCCCGGGAGACGGCGGCGGCTTGGCCGATCCGGTCCACCTCGACGATGTAGGGCACCACCTTGTACTGGGCGGCCATGATCACATTGGCGGCGACGGAGCCGGCGGCCAGTAGCAGGCAGAAGACCGCCATGAGACGCCACTGGGCCGCCCGCTTGATGTAGTTGCCGTAGCGCTCCAGCCATTCTTCCCGCCCGTTCAGGTAGGGATTTTGTCCTGGAGCGACGGCCTGGGCCTGCGCGCTATTCTCCCTTGGCATCGGCGCTTTCCTCCCGCATGGCGTTTTCCATCTTCTTGGCCTGAAGCCGGGATTCCATCTTGCTGCGCAGGCGCAGCGCATGGCTGGCCCGGGGATGTTCGGCCCGGGTTTGTTGGTGGGCGCTGTAAAGGCTTTGAGCCATGTGGCCGACCTTGCCCCAGCCCGTGGCCCCGCTTTCCGTGGCCAGTTGCGAGGCTGCCCGAACGCTCTTGAGTCCCATGGAGGCCCCGGCGGCGGTCGCCACCGAGCCGGCGGCAAAGCCGACCGCGCCGCCGAGCACCGCCCCGGCCGTGGCGGCCAGGGCATGGCCGCCCGTGACGTGGGAACCGTTGATGATGCCGGCGCAGACATCCGGGATGGTCTTGACCAGGGCCAAGAGCACCACGGAAACGCCGATGACCACGAAGATGTCCTGGAGAGTGGCTTCGGAGAGCTCCATGTCGGTGATAAACGTCATGCCGAGGCCGAGTAGCAGTTGCAGGACGAAAAGCTTGAAGGCCACGGCCAGGGCGTAGCGCATGACGTTTATGGCGTATTCCTTGAAAAGCGATGAGCCGCCGAGGCCAAGCAGGATGACGCTGGCATTCATGGCCACCATGGCCTCGCATTTGATCAGCAGTATCTGGGCGGTCATAAGCGCAAAGCAGATGAGGACCACCAAAGCGGCCACGATGTAGCCGATGGATTCGGCCGGCGAGGTGATGGACACCTTGTCCAGGATAACCTGCACGAGGTTGAGGCCCGTGCGAAGCGGCGCGTCCGACGAGGTCTGGGCCGTGCCCAGGGAATCGGCCGTGGAGGCCAAGCCACGGATCAGATTCCAGGACCATTCCGCATAGTTGTTGATCACGGCGGCGATGAAGCCGGCAAAGAGCAGCGTCATGACGAACTGGCTCAGGATGTCCGGGAGCTGGGAGCGCTGCAGGGCCATGCGGATGCCGAAGAGCGCGATTTCGAGCATCACGGTCCAGCGGAAGAGGGCAAAGGCGAAAGACTTGAGCGTGCCCGACCAAGCGGAGGTCTTGGTATAGAACTCCTGGGCAATCTGAGAAATGGCGTCCGGTGACGGTCCGGCGGCCAATGAGCTTGCCGGCAGGGCCAGCACTGCCAGAAGCGCCAGGGCGACCGTGACGGCTGGGAGCAGGAATTGCGGTAACTTACTGGCCATGACCGTGCCTCGGAGCCTCAGAACGGGTCGGCCTTGGGACTTTTGCCGCTGATCCCTTGGAGCTTGTCGGTCTTGGTCATCTCCTGCCACCAGGTGGAGCGCAGCTCATCCTGCTTTTCCGCCTTCATCCGGTCCTGGATGTTCGCCTGGGTGGACGTGACAAGCAGGGTCCGCAGTTCCCGGGCCTCCTTGAGCTGCAAGGCGGCCAGTTCGTTGGCCGACTCCAGGGCCTGCATCTGGCCGTCGGGGGTGCTGAGGAGATCGCCAATGTGGCTGTCGAAGTCGTCGGCGTTGTTCATAAGGTCATCGAGCTGTTCTCCGGTGACCTGAAACGCAGCCTTGGACGCCCGTTGCGTCTCCGAAGACCACTCCTCCAGCTTGGACTGATACTGGGCGTTGACGGTCCGCGTCGTGCCGGTGCCGGCCTTGGCGATGCCTTTGAGGAAATCCGAATCCCCATAGATTTCGGTAAATATACTGCCCATGGCCGCGATGTCGCCGGCCTGGGTCTGCAGGCTCTTGGTCAGGCTGGCCAGTTGCTTGAAGGTGCCGGTGACCTTGTTGATGAGCTGGGCCGGAAGCTTGACGGTATTTTGCACCATGTTCTGGTACTGCTTGACCTGATTGGCGACCATTTCGATCTGCTCGATGGTCTGGGTGACCGCCTCCTGGTACTGGGAAACCAGGGTTTCCAGTTGCGACAGATTGGTGACCCGCTCCAGGGCCTGGGTGAACATCTCGCTGCAATTGGTGCAGTAGACGACCAGGGTATTTCCGAGAGAAACGGTGGCGAGCACGAGCAACAGGGTAAGGCCGCACGACATGAGAGCTCTTTTCATGGTCAAGCCGCTCCTTTTTCCTGCAGCCAGAACCGGGGCCAGTCCTGGCCGTGAAGGCTGGAAAGTTCCTTGATCCGGGAGATGCTGTCCCTGTCCGAGGCCCCGACAAAGGCGAGCCCCTTTTTCTGCAGGGCGAGCTGGATGAGCCGACGTCCCGAGGGGGCCATCACGTAGTAGTCCCGCTTCGGCGTGGCCGTGGCCACGATTTCGATCTGCCGGGCATTGCAGCCCATGCCGGTGTAGAGTTCCCGCTGTCCGTCCTGCCTGGCTGTGAGATTGGGCAGGAGGATCTTGGTGGGGCAGGATTCGACGAGCACGTCCATGATGCCCGAACGCACCGCGTCGGAGAGGCTCTGGGTAGCCAGGACCACGGCGCAATTGGCCTTGCGCATGACCTTCAGCCACTCCCGCACCTTTTCCCGAAAGACCGGATGCCCGAGCATGATCCAGGCTTCATCGAGAATGAGCAGCGCCGGCTGTCCGGCGAGCGCCGTTTCGATGCGGTGGAAGAGATGGAGGAGCACCGGGATGAGGTTCTTGTCCCCGAGCTGCATCAACTCCTCGATCTCGAAGACCATGAACGATGCGATATTCAGGGCGTCGGTCGCGGCATCCAGCAGATGCCCCATGGCCCCGGCCTTGGTGTAGTGGGTCAGGGCCTCTTTCAGCTCCTGATTCTGGACCACGAGCCAGAAGTCGGTCAGCGAACGCATGGTCGGCGGATTTTCCCGCAAGGCGTTCATGGCCGTGTGGATGGCGTTGCGATGGACCGGCAGAACGCGAAGCCCTTGGAGTTCCGCCAGATCGGCCACCCAGCCTTCGGCCCAGCTTTGTTCCGTTTCGGAGATGTCGATGCGCTGGAGGGGGGCAAAAGCGAGTGCGGCGCGGCCGATCTCGAAATGGCTGCCGCCGGCGGCCTGGCACAGGGGGAAAAGACTCATGCCCTTGTCAAAGGCGAAAATCCGGGCGTCCGGGTAGCGGCGAAACTGGGCGGCAATGAGCGCCAGGAGCGTGGATTTGCCCGAACCCGTGGGACCGAAAATGAGGGTATGGCCGAGGTCGCCCTCATGGAGGTTGAACCGAAACGGCGTCGAGCCATCCGTGGTGCAGACCATGAGTGGCGGCGAGTCCGGCGGGTAGAACGGACAGGGACAGTAGCCCCGCCCCGACCAGATGCTGGCCAGGGGAAGCAGATCGGCGAGATTGAGCGTGTTGACCAGGGGACGCCGCAGGTTGGCAAACCCGTTGCCGGGATGGGTGCCGAGCCAGGCCTCCAGGGCATTGATGGATTCGATGCGGCAGCCAAAGCCCAGGGTCTGGATGACACGGCGCAGCTCCCGCGCCCAGTCGTGAAGCGGCTCCGGGGATTCGTGCAAAAGCACGATGCAGGAAGTGAGATAGCCCGCGCCGACGTACCCGGACTGCACCTCCACCAGGGCTTCCTCGGCATCTTCGGCCATGAGCTGGGCGTCGCGGTTGGCCCTGGCGCTGGGGTTGTTGAAAAACTGGTCGAAGAACCGGAACACTTGTTGCTGCCAGGTCTTGCGGTAAACCGTGATTTCCCTGGCCGCGTCGAGCTGATCCAGGCAGATGAACCGGGTGGAGAAACGATATGGCAGTTGCAGCCCATCAAGGTTGGCCAGCATGGCCGGCCAGCTCTCCTGGGGCAGCCCGTCGATACTGAGAACGGCAATGTGCTTTGTCCCGATGCGCGGGGCCAGGCCGCCGACCAGATCTTCGCCGCCAAGAAGCGCGTCCAGGTACATGGGCGTTCGCGGCACCCGGAGGGGCTGCTCCTCGCCGGTCAGGCACTGCTGGAGATGCGAAAGGAGCGGTGAATACCGGACGGACTGTCCGTCCTCTTCGGTGTCGTCAAACTCCACCAGTCGCTCCAGGCGCAGCACGGCGGACAAGGCGTCTTCCAACTCCAGCAAGGCCTGCTCAAAAAAACGCAAGCTTTTCGCCAGGAGATTGCGTCGCCCGGTCCCATGCTGGGCGGCTCCGGCCAACTTGGCCGCTTGCAGGTTCGGCTTGTAGCTGACCGTGAGCACGGTCCGGGTGCTGTAGCAGGCATCACCGCTGAAAAACTGGCGACGTTCCTCATCAATGAGTCGAGTTACCGGATCGGGGAAGTGGCTGTCCTCGGGGCGGGCGTAGGTGCGCTCGCGGCTGCGCAAGGCGTCTACGTGGAGCATCCAGCCGGTGCCGAGCAGCTTGACCGCGCCACTCACCTGAGCGGACACGAAGGCCAGTTCTTCCGGTGTACTGGAGGCCGTGTCCTGTCCCCGGAATTCCCAGGCGGCCAGCAGGCTCCCGTCCTTGCACAGCACCACGCCGGGAGCGCTCAGGGCCGCATACGGCAAAAGGTCGGGTAGTCCTTTGGCCCTGGATCGATAGTCCCGCAGCCGCAGCATCAGGTTCTCCAGGCGTCGGCCCGGCCGGCCCGGGCTGGATAGACGAGCTGCTGCTTGATGTGCTTGAGCCAGACTCTGCTCATGATCGGATCGGCCTTGGCCATGCGCCGCAGGACAAAGACGGCCGTGACCCAGAAGCAAAACCCGGTCGCCACGGAGAGAAGACTCAGTCCCCCGATGCCAACCAGCAGGGCAATGAGCCCACAGGTCAACACCAGTTCCCGTTCGGCCCCCATGACATGGCTGTGGCGGTGCAGGGATTGGTGGACGGTCAGGGTGCGCATGGCGGCTTGCCCCCTCAGATCACCGCGCCGGAAAACGAGAACACACTGTCCACGATGCTGGTGGCGAAGGCGATAAACGAGATGCCGAAGACCACGCCGAGAAGCAGCTTGAAGCCGCCGGTAAGATCGTCGCGGTTGAAGATGTAGAGGACGCCGCAAAGGGCCATGGCCACGATGGACACCCAGCGGCCGGCCGGCCCGGTGACGGTCTGGACCACCTTTTCCAGGGGGCTGGAGAATTCGGAAATGCCGCCCGAGGCCTGGGCCAGTTCCGGCAAGGCGAGGACGAGCGCCACCAGGGGGAGATACCGCAGAACAGGTTTCAGCATAGGTGCTCCAGATCGTAGCTGCGGGTTGCGGGATCAAAGCCGTTGACCGTGACGATGTCGGAGACGCGGCGGCCGCCCGGAGCGCGCTCGATGAAGCAGATCATGTCCACGGCCTCGGCGATGAGCGCCGGCATGGGGACCGGGGTCGCCTCGGCAATGAGTTGCTCCAGGCGAAGGAGTCCGGCAGCGGCGCTGCCGGCATGGACCGTGGCCACGCCGCCGGGGTGTCCAGTGTTCCAGGCCTTGAGGAGATCCAGGGCGGAACCGTCGCGGACTTCCCCAACCAGGATGCGTGTCGGCCGGTAGCGCATGGACACCTTGACCAGACGCTGGATGGGAACGCCGTCCGAGCTGCGCATGAACACGGTGTTTTCGCTGGCGGACTGGAGCTCGGCCGTATCCTCGATGATGATCAGCCGGTCCGTCGGACAATGCCGGGAAATGCCGTCGATGATGGCGTTGACGAACGTCGTCTTGCCCGAACCCGTGCCGCCGACCGCCAGGATGTTGCGCCGGGTTTCGATGGCTCGGGTGAGAATGTCCGAAGCGGCCTGCAGGAGAATTCCGGACGCCACATAGTCATCCAGGGTGAAGACCCGGCTGGCCCGCTTGCGGATGGTAAAGGACGGTCCCGAGACAATGGGCGGCATGAGCCCTTCGAAACGACTGCCGTCGAGCGGCAGTTCCCCCTCCACGATAGGGTGCTCCGCCGTGACCGTGGTTTCCAGGGCGCTGGCCACCAGGGAGATGATGAGCCGGCTTTGGGCCGGGGCGAGTGTCCCGCACAAGGCCATGTCCTGGCCGAGCTTTTCGATCCACAGCGTCTGGTCCGGGTTGACCATAATTTCGATCACGTCAGGATCATGAAGCGCCGCCATGATGGTCGGCCCGAGATTGTGCGTGAGGCTCGCCTGGAGTCTGTCCATGGCTACCCCCGCGCCCGCAAGGCGAACACGGCCACGTTGACCAAGGCGGAGATGATCACGATGGCCGCAAGCCAGGTGAGATTTTGGCGAAAGGCAGCGAGCGCTGAGACGTGCCCCTGGAGGATGGTCCGGATGTTTTCCAACGAAGCGGCGGAGAAATCCTTGGCCAGCCCCTTGGTGGCCGAAAGAACGCCGGACACGTAGCTGTCCGTCTTCTCGGCCAGCATGGCGGTCAGGGCCTTGTTGTGCCGGTCGAGGAGCTTTTCGTATTCGGCCAGAAAGGCGTTTTGCAGTGTGACCAGCATGAGCACCGGATCATCCGGATCGACCACGGCTGCGTGTTTTTGGGCGAGCAGCGTGCGTACGCTTTCCAGGTCCAGACCGATGCCGTCAGGAACGGAGGGCGAAGTGTCGGCGTCGTGCGGATGCTGTTCGTTCATGGCCGATCCTCAGCAAAGCCGGGCCTGGTCCATTTCGGCCACGGCATCCCGCCAGAAGCTGGTCAAGCGCTGCCGGACCATGATCGGAAGATCAGATCCCTGGGCTTCGGCAAATGTCTGGCGTCTGGCGAAGAGTTCTTCCAGGTCCCGGCCGAAGGTGGACTGCTTGCGGTGCGGCAGGGAAATGACGGCATGGAAGCTGGCTGCGCATTCGGAGTAAATCTTAAATTCCTCGAATCGCTTCCCGTCGAGGGTGATGTCGCCGAAGTAGCGGTTGAGCCAGACCGCAATAGGTGTGGTCGGGAAGTGTGAAACCAAGGATTTGAGGCCGGACAAAGTGTCCAGGATGGCTTGTCCGCCAGTCACCACGGTATGAAGCATGACGGAATGGCCGTGCTCTTCGAGGACTTCGAGGGCTTGGTTTTCCAGCAGGTAGGACCCAAGCGGCACGAAAGAGGACGCGCCGTTGTCCACCACCACATGGACTTCGGCGGGCAGTTCAATAATTGCGTCCATGAGTTGGTCGAAACGGCGGGGATCGATATCATCGCCGCTCATGATGTCCAGAGCTACGGCGTCCAGCGCCTCGTATCCGGCGAGGGTGGCATTGATCGGGTCCGTATCGAAGCAGTGCACCTCGAGGTTTCTCCCTTGCAGGTATTGCGCAAGCAGCGAAGCGATCAGGGATTTCCCGACGCCGCCCTTGCCCTGGAGGATGAAGTGAATCGTGGCCATGGGCTGCGCCTCCTAGATCATCTCGCCGCTGGAGGGGGTCTTGTTGACGGAAAAACTCTGCTGCCGGGAAGCGTTCTGCCTGAAAGAAGTCGGGGCATAGGCCGAAGTCGGCTGAGTGCCCTCATGCTCATGACGCTCTCTGAGCGCCTTGAGAAAACGGGTCATGTGATAACAAAACGTCGCATAGGACATGGTGACCTTGCCCTTCTGGACCAGGGAGGCATGGATTTTTTTGTAGTCGTACCCCTGCTCGTGCAGGGCATCGATCGTATCCCGGCAGGCAATGAATTCGATGCGGCCCATGTTGCGGGGGATGCGCTTTTTTCTACGAGCCATGCTATGACCTCGCCCCATGGGCCGCAGTCTCTGGCCCGGATGCGGGCAAAGGGACCTGGCGGCAATTGAGGGAATTTCCTTGGATCATCTGGCTTTTTACACGGATGAAGGTTTCCACCCGGGGGTGCAGCTTCTCACCGTTTTCCACTTTCTTCCGGATATTCCTGTACTGTCTTCCGGTGTATCCAAGAGCCCTGGCGACGGCCAAGTGCGATCCCATCTGGCAAAACAGCAACTCAATGATTTCTTTCATGATGTTATCCTTGAGGAGAACTTATAAGAATTTCCTTCTTTACACAACAAGAATTTTCCACTAGACACAGAAGGAATTTCCGCTAGAGTCAAGGGACCGGAGGCAACCATGGAAAATTTCTCATTTCTGCTGGAGCGGTCCTTTGTGGAGCTTGTTGACAAACGAGCAGACGCCCGGGGCTGGAAAAAGGGCGAGTTTGCCAAAATGGTCTGGCCGGACGCCCCTGCCAAGGCGGCAGCGGCAAAATGGTCAGCCATGCGCGGGAAGGCGACGAACACGGGCAAACCACAAGGCGTACTTGTATCGGATGCGGAGCGCATGGCGGAAATCTTGGGGGAGGACTTGACGTACCTTCTTGCCGTAGCCAAGGAAAACGCTAGACAGCAGGCTTTATAACGTATCGCTCAAGCCGAAAACGACAAGGGCGTGCGTCGTGGGTTGCCCCCAACGCTGAGGTTTTCATGTGTCAAATTTCGACATGCGGGAGTTTGAAGAACAAGCTCAAAAACTGGTCAGTCAGGCGTTGTCTATGTGTGAACTGAAGGTCGCAAATGGCGCAGAACCTCCGTCACCTCGCGAAGTGGCCCTTTGCGCGGCCGCGCTTTCACTGAAGGAGGCCGTCAATACGTTTGTCGCATTGCTGAAGGCAGGGTGATTTGCTCCGGCAATAATTCCTGCCTGGTAGGGAGGTAACTGCTCCGCGCTTTCGCCGGAATTTCTATTGCTATTTTGTTATATCGATAAGATATTCCGGTGAAAGTGCGGAAGACCAAGACAGTCCTGCTTATGTCCGCTTATAGTTGGTAGCTTTCGCCTCATTCAGCCAGCGACGCGCTGTCAGCCCAAGCTGGCCAAGCGGAAAATGGCAACAATGTCTTAAGGGATTTTTTTTCATGGTCAATGGCCAGCCCCGCACCCTCAATAACAAGCCTTGGGCGACCCTCAAGATCAGCCGTCGACAGTACGAAACCGCCCGGCCCTGGAAAAAATCTGGCATGTCCCGGCAGATGTTCGAGGAACTCCTGGCCACTCTGCCTCTGCCGGAAGGGGGTGTCGACCAGCTCCGCCGAGAAGCCGATGCGGACAAGTTGC